>Ga0187893_10005779_pt1 | contig 21820 bp, 22 predicted proteins | sample MA1701074metaG_FD_139574 | JGI IMG/M metagenome (GOLD analysis project Ga0187893, IMG submission 139574) | White microbial mat communities from a basaltic lava cave in the Kipuka Kanohina Cave System on the Island of Hawaii, USA - MA170107-4 metaG ...
CGGGTGCCGAACACGGTTTGCGTCGCGGCAACCGGCACGGCAAACGACGTGCAGGTGATGGCGCTCGATCTCGCCGGCATCGCGGTCAGTGCCGGTGCGGCCTGCTCGTCGGGAAAGGTCGGCCGCTCGCACGTGCTGTCGGCGATGGGTGTTTCGCCTTCGCTCGCCGGATCGGCGATCCGGGTCAGCGTCGGCTGGCACAACGAGGCGGCGGACATCGACCGTTTCCTCGACGCCTGGCGACCGCTGGCGTGGCGCGAGGAGAAGAGTTCGGCCGCCGCGCCGGCAGCGTAATTGTGAGTTGCCCGGCTGCCGCCGGGATGTTCGAAGGGAGACAGGATCGTTATGAAGATCGATACGGCACTGAAGACGGGCGCCAACAAGCCCCATCTGCCGATCTATCTCGACTACCAGGCGACCACGCCGACCGATCCGCGCGTGGTCGAAAAGATGCTGCCGTACTTCACGGAGAAGTTCGGCAACCCGCACTCGCGCAACCACGAATACGGCTGGGAAGCGGAAGAGGCGGTCGAAATCGCGCGCGCGCAGGTCGCCTCGATCATCGGCGCCGATCCGCGCGAGGTGATCTTCACCTCCGGCGCGACGGAATCGAACAATATCGCGATCAAGGGCGTGATGCGCTTCCACAAGGACCGGCGCAGCCACATGATCACGGTCGTGACCGAGCACAAATGCGTGCTCGAGAGCGCGCGCCACCTCGAGATGGAAGGCGTCGAGGTCACCTTCCTGCCGGTCAGGCAGAACGGGCTGGTCGATCTCGATGCGCTGCGCAGGGCGATCACCGACAGGACCGCGTTGGTCTCGGTCATGGCGGTCAACAACGAGATCGGCGTGATCCAGCCGCTGAAGGAGATCGGTGCGCTCTGTCGCGAGAAGAGCGCCTATTTCCACACCGACGCGGCGCAAGCCGTCGGCAAGATCGCGATCGACGTCAACGCGATGAACATCGACCTGCTGAGCGTCTCCGGTCACAAGATCTACGGGCCGAAAGGCATCGGTGCGCTCTACGTGCGCCGCAAGCCGCGCGTGCGCCTCGAGGCGCTGATCCACGGCGGCGGCCAGGAGCGCGGCTTCCGTTCGGGCACGCTGCCGACGCCGCTTTGCGTCGGTCTGGGCGAGGCCTGCGCGATCGCCGAGCGCGAGATGGGCGCCGAGGCGGAGCGTTTGCGCTTCCTGCGCGACAGGCTGCTGAAGGGCATCGAGGACGGGCTGCCGGAAGTCTACGTGAACGGCGATCTCGAGAGCCGCATCCCCGGCAATCTCAACGTCTCCTTCGCCTATGTCGAGGGCGAGGGGCTGATGATGGGGATCAAGTCGCTTTCGGTATCGTCCGGCTCGGCCTGCACGTCGGCCTCGCTGGAACCGTCGTATGTGCTGCGCGCACTCGGCGTCGAAGAGGAGCTGGCGCATACCTCGATCCGGTTCGGGCTCGGCCGCTTCACGACCGAGCAGGACATCGACTATGCGATCGAGCAGGTGGTATCCGCCGTGCGGCGCCTGCGCGAACTGAGCCCGCTCTGGGAAATGGCCCAGGAGGGCATCGACATCAAATCGATCCAGTGGGCAGAGCACTGATCGATTCCATGCGTTAAAGGGAGACTGAAGAGATGGCATACAGCAAGGAACTGCTCGAACATTACGAGAACCCGCGCAACGTGGGCGCGCTCGACAAGACCGATGCCAGTGTCGGCACCGGGCTGGTCGGCGCGCCGGCCTGCGGCGACGTCATGAAGCTGCAGATCCGCGTCGGCAAGGACGGGCTGATCGAGGACGCGAAGTTCAAGACCTTCGGCTGCGGTTCGGCGATCGCGTCGAGCTCGCTCGCGACCGAATGGATCAAGGGCAAGTCGATCGACGAGGCCGAGACGATCAAGAACACGCAGATCGCGCAGCATCTCTCGCTGCCGCCGGTGAAAATCCATTGCTCGGTCCTGGCCGAGGATGCGATCAAGGCCGCGATCCGCGATTACCGCGAAAAGAACGGAGTCGCGCCCAAGAAGGCCGAAGCCGCGGAGTAACGTAATCGCGTGACGACCTTGCAAGACGTGCGTTGAAGACGAAGGCAAGCGAATGGCGATCGTGACGAGCGAGACGACCGAGACGAAGCCCCGCGCCCCGCGGGCGAAGCCCCAGGCCATGCAGGTGACCGAGGCCGCGGCCGAGCGCGTGCGCGCGCTGATCGACAAGCGCGGCAAGCCGACCGCGGGTATCCGCATCGGCGTGCGCAGCAAGGGCTGCTCGGGTCTCTCCTATACGCTCGAATATGCCGACGACAAGACGGCGTTCGACGAGGTCGTCGAAGCGCACGGCGTACGGCTGTTCATCGATCCGAAGGCAATGATGTTCATCCTCGGCACCGAGATGGACTACGTCGAGGAGCAGCTTCAGTCCGGTTTCGTGTTCCGCAATCCGAACGAGAAGGGCCGCTGCGGCTGCGGCGAATCCTTCCACGTCTGACCGATGGCCGGCCGCGCGGCGGCCGACCGCATTCCCTCTGGACGGAGCCATGAACGACACGGCGACGGATAGCGCAGCCGACGGGAACGGCGTGGGCGCCTGCTGGTCCTGCCACGGGCCGGTCGGTCGCGTCGCGCTGTTCTGCCATGTCTGCGGTGCGCTGCAGCCGCCGGACCGTTCCGATCATTTCCGCCGGCTCGGCCTTGGTGCCAGATTCGACATCGACGACAAGGATCTGCTGCGCCGCTATGTCGCCTTCCAGCAGCGGCTGCATCCCGACCGGTTCGCGCGCAAGTCGAAGAAGGAACGCGTGCTGGCCGAGCGGCACACGGTCAGCCTCAACGAAGCCTACGAGGCGCTGAAGGATCCGCTGCGACGCGGCGCGTACCTGTTGCAGCTCGCGGGCCGGGCGGCGCCGACCGAAGAGGCGCGCACCATCGACGATCACGACCTGCTGATGGAAACGCTGGAGCGGCGCGAGGCGCTGTCGGAAGCGGCAAGCCTCGATGCCGTCGCGACGCTCGCGGGCCAGGCTGCGAAAGAAGAAGCCCGGGCGCTTGCTGCGCTCGAGGACGCGTTCGCGGCCGACGATCTCGACGAGGCGACGCGGCTGCTGACGCGCCTGCGCTACCTGAAGAAATTCGCCGAGGAAGCGCGCGCGCGGCGCGCGGTGCTGGCGGAGCAGCCGGCATGAGCACCCTGCTGCAGATCCACGAGCCGGGCGAGACGCCGCTGCCGCACGAGGGCGAGCGCGGCATCGCGGTCGGCATCGATCTCGGCACCACCAACTCGGTCGTGGCGATCGCGCCGACGCCGGAGCCGGAAGTGCTGCGCGACATGCACGGCACCGGCCTCGTGCCGTCGGTCGTGCACTATGCGCGCGACGGATCGGTCACGGTCGGCAGCGGCGCGGCGGCCAAGATGCCGGAGGATCCCGCCAACACGGTGGCCTCGGTCAAGCGGCTGATGGGGCGCGGCCGCGCCGATCTCAAATCGCTCGCCGGCACTTTGCCCTATGCGCTCGATGCCGACGACACGGCGGGCGGCATGGTGCGGCTTTCGGTTGCCGGCCGCAACCTGACGCCGGTCGAAGTCTCCGCCGACATTCTTCGCGCCTTGAAGACGCGCGCCGAGGAACGCACCGACTCGAAGGTCGATCGCGCGGTCATCACCGTGCCGGCCTATTTCGACGATGCCGCGCGCACGGCGACGCGCGATGCGGCGCGGCTCGCCGGCCTCGAGGTGCTGCGCCTCGTCAACGAGCCGACCGCGGCGGCGCTCGCCTACGGGCTCGACAGCGGCGCCGAAGGTCTCTACGCGATCTTCGATCTCGGCGGCGGCACGTTCGACGTCTCGGTGCTGCGTTTGGAGAAGGGCGTGTTCCAGGTCGTCGCGACCGGCGGCGACGCGGCGCTCGGCGGCGACGATTTCGACCATGCGATCGCCGAGCGGTTGCTGAGGGAACGCGGCATCGCAAAGCCCGATCTGAAAGCCGTGCGCGCCGCGCTGGCGACCGCGCGCCGCATCAAGGAGGCGCTGACCGACGCCGACAAGGCAGGCGGCATTCTCGATATCGGCGGCGCGCGCACGGAACACACTCTCGAGCGCAAGGAACTCGAAACCATGATCGCACCGCTGGTGCGCCGCACCACCGCGATTTGCGCCAGCGTCATCGAGGATGCCGGCGTCGCGCCGACCGAGATTGCCGGCATCGTGCTGGTCGGCGGCTCGACGCGGGTGCCGCTGGTGCGCCGCGCGGTCGAGGAATTCTACGGCCGCGCGCCGCTCGCCGACATCGATCCCGACGAGGTGGTCGCCGTCGGCGCCGCGCTGCAGGCGCATGCGCTGACCGAGGGCGAGGGCACGCTGCTGCTCGACGTGACGCCGCTCTCGCTCGGCATCGAAACCATGGGCGGCATCGTCGAGAAGGTCATTCCGCGCAACACGCCGATCCCGGTCGCGCTGGCGCAGGAATTCACCACCTACCAGGACGGCCAGACCGGCATGACGATCCATGTGGTGCAGGGCGAACGCGAGACAGTCGATGCCTGCCGCTCGCTGGCGCGCTTCGAGCTCAAGGGTTTTCCGTCGATGAAGGCGGGGGCCGCGCGCATTCGCGTGACGTTCGCGCTCGATGCGGACGGGCTGCTGACGGTCAACGCTTCCGAGCGCACGACCGGCACCGGCGCGCAAATCGAAGTGAAGCCCTCCTACGGGCTGTCGGAAGACGAGATGATCGGCATGCTGCGCGCCAGCATGGAACATGCCGAGGAAGACATGACGCGCCGGCTGCTGATCGAGGCGCGGGTCGAGGGCGGTCGCGTGCTCGCGGCGCTCGGTTCCGCGCTCGCCGCCGACGGCGCGCTCGCCACGCCGGCGGAGCGGCGCGCGATGGCGGCAGTCGCGGCGCGACTCAAGGTCGCAATCGACGGCGAGGATCGCGACCTGGTCAACGGGCTGATCGAGGAGCTGGAGCGCGTCGGCAAACCCTTCGCGCAGCGCCGCATCGACCGGGCGATCAACCAGGCGCTGGCGGGCCACAGCCTTGACGAGATCGAGGCCGGTATGGCACCCGAAGCGGCCCCGGAAGGGGCGGCCGCCCGGGACGCGGCGGGAACCGGCAGCTGAAGGGCCGGGCGGCAGGGAAGAGGGCAGGATGCCGAAGATGGTTTTCATCAAGACCGACGGGGCGCGCGTCGAAGTCGATGCGCCGGTCGGGCTTTCGGTTCTCGAAATCGCGCATCGCAACAATCTCGACCTCGAGGGCGCCTGCGAGGGCTCGCTCGCCTGCTCGACCTGCCATGTCATCGTCGACCAGGAATGGTACGACCTGCTCAAGGAGCCGACCGAGGACGAGGAGGACATGCTCGATCTCGCTTTCGGCCTGACGCACACGTCGCGGCTCGGTTGCCAGATCATCATGACCGAGGAACTCGACGGGCTGACGGTGCGTCTGCCGACCGGCACCCGCAACATGATGCTCGAGAGCTGAGCGATGGGCCTGCGCTGGACCGACGTGCAGCGGATCGCCGAGGAGCTCGAGGACGCGCACCCGGACGTCGACGTGGTGAACCTGCGCTTCACCGATCTCTGGAAATGGGTGCAGGCGCTGCCCGATTTCGACGACGATCCCAACCGTTCGAACGAAAAAATCCTCGAAGCGATCCAGGCTGCCTGGATAGCGGAACGCGATTGAGCCGCACCACAGCCAGCAGCGGGGCCCGGTCTTGAAACTCCACGCGTGCCCCTTCTGCGGCGAGTCCGACCTCCTGTTCGGTCAGCGCGGCACGCCCGAACCCGGTATCGTCATCCACTGCAGGAATTGCGGCGCGACCGGCCCCGTCGGAAACGACAAGGAAGCTGCCTGCCGGCTCTGGAACGTGCGGGCCGACATATTCTCATAGCCTCGCGTCATGGCGCGGGTCCGATCGTGAGCCTGGACAAGTCCGGCGTGCGGGTCGCACCGCCCGGGAAGGAACGATGAGCAACCGTCCGCGTCTGCAGCGTCCCCAGGCAGGAAAAATGCTGACGGGCCCGCTCGGGCGCGCGATCGCGCGACCCTGGTTCGACCCGGTCGCGCTGTTCGCGATCGGCGTACAGGGATTTCCGGCCTCGCGCCTGTGGGCGGCGGCGAGCGTTGCCGACGGCAACATCGACAGGTTCGTTGCGGAAATCGGACGCGCGCCGCGCCGGCTGCCGCCGCGCGGCATGATGCGGCGCGCGCTCGATCGCATCGTCGCCGATCGGCGCGACTACGAAACGGCCGACCGCGCCTGGCTGGACGGGTTCTTCGGACCGATCGACGAGCCCGAGGAACATCTGATCGAGCTCGAGCGCAACTGGCGCCGCGCGAGCGATGCGCGCTACACCGGCCGACGGCATGTCGCGCCGCTCGCCTGGTACATACGCCCGCCGCGCGTGCGCTACCGAATCCCGTCGGTTGCGACGGCGATGGAACGCTACGGCCCGACAACGCCGCTGACGATGCAGCCGCCGGCGAACCCGGCGATGCCGCAGGAGTCGCGCGCGATCCTGACGAATTTCGGTCTCGAATACTGGCTGCGCATGGCGTCGCCGGTCGAAGGCGACACGCTCTGGGCGCATGTCTACGAGCCGGAGGGCGTGCGCAACCCGCCGACCGCGATCATGTGCCACGGACTCGGCATGGAGTTCGAGATGCTGGGCGGCGTGGTCGATTCCTCGCTCTATCTCCTGCAGCACGGCTTCCGGGTCGTGCATCCGAGCGCGCCGGGTCACAACCGGCGCTGCAAGCCGGGCTGGTACGGCGGCGAGGAGCTGCTGGCGACGCAGCCGCTCGGCTCGATCGAGCTGCTGCGCGCGGCGACGATCGAGCTGGCGCAGCTGATCCGCTGGGCGAACGCGAAGAGCCCCGGCGCGCCGGTCGTGCTGGGCGGCACCTCGCTCGGCGCGCTGACCGCGCAGTTCGTCGCCGACCGCACCCGGCACTGGCCGTCGGCGTTCCGGCCCGACGGGCTCTTGCTCGCGACCACCTCGGGCCAGACCGGCGGGCTCGCGACCGACTCCAGCCTCGCGCGCACCGTCGGCCTGCCGGCGGCGCTGGAAGCGGCCGGCTGGCACGCCCGGGCGCTGAAACACTGCGCGCTCTTTACCGACCCGCAGGGGCCGGCGCCGATGGACCCGCGCCGGATCGTCATGGTGGTCGCCGATCGCGATACGGTGACGCCGGCCGAGGACGGGATGGTGCTGGCGCGGCGCTGGATGCTGCCCGGCCGCAACGTCATCCGCCGCAACCGCGGGCATTTTTCGGCCGCGATCGGAATGCTGTTCGACCGCGCGCCCTACGATGCGCTGATTGACCGGTTGAACGAGACGGAACGATCCCTATAGTCCCGGCCCATGAGTGCGCTCGAAAACCGGATCGGCCTGCCGCGCGGAAGCCGGATCGTCGTCGCCATGTCGGGCGGCGTCGATTCCTCGGTGACTGCGGCGCTGCTCAGGGAAGCCGGCTACGACACGGTCGGGCTGACCCTGCAGCTCTACGATCACGGCGCCGCCATCGGCCGCAAGGGCGCCTGCTGCGCCGGCCAGGACATTCACGATGCGCGCCGCGTCGCCGACCGGCTCGGCATGCCGCATTACGTGCTCGATCACGAGACGAAGTTTCGCAGCGACGTGATGGAGGATTTCGCCGATTCCTATCTCGCCGGCGAGACGCCGATCCCGTGCGTGCGCTGCAACCAGCGCAGCAAGTTCCGCGACCTGCTCGGCATCGCGCGCGAGCTCGGCGCGCAGGCGCTGGCGACCGGCCACTATGTGCGACGCGCGATGGGGACGAGCGGCGCGGAGCTGCATCGCGCGGCCGATCTGTCGCGCGACCAGAGCTATTTCCTGTTTGCGACGACGCAGAAGCAGCTCGACTTCCTGCGGTTTCCGCTGGGCGATCTCGACAAGAGCGAGACGCGCGCCCATGCCGCGCGGCTCGGGCTCGATGTCGCGGGCAAGCCCGACAGCCAGGATATCTGCTTCGTGCCGCAGGGGCGCTATGTCGACGTGGTGGCGCGGCTGCGCCCGGGCGCGATCGAGCCGGGCGAGATCGTGCATGTCGACGGGCGCGTGCTCGGCCGGCATGACGGCGTGATCGGTTACACGGTGGGTCAGCGGCGCGGTCTCGGCCTCGTCGACGACAAGGCGCCGGGCGAGCCGCTCTATGTCGTGCAGCTCGAGCCGGCATCGAAGCGCGTGATCGTCGGGCCGCGCGCGGCGCTCGGCGTTACGGCGATCGGTCTGCGCGAGGTGAACTGGCTCGGACCGGCGCTGCCGGATGACGGTCGCCGGGCGATGGCGAAGCTGCGCTCCACGATGACGCCCGTGGCCGCACGCGTGCGCGCGGCGGCGGTGCCGGTTGCGGTGCAGGCAGGCGACGACGTCTCGGTGACGTTCGACGTTCCGCACGAGGGCGTGGCGCCGGGCCAGGCCTGCGTGCTCTACGACGGCACGCGCCTGCTCGGCGGCGGTTTCATCCGGCGCGATGCGGTCGTGACGGCGGATGCGTCGACGAAGCCCGCGTGTTCCGTTGCGGCGGAATAGGGCAGGGAGATCGTCGATGAAAGTCCGGCCGCTCGAAAAACCCGACCGCGCGATCTGGCAGGAACTGCTCGACGCCTATGCGACCTTCTACAAGACCAGCGTGCCGGAGGGCGGCTACGACCGGGTCTGGACCTGGATCTTCGATCCGGACGAGGATTTCTGGTGCGATGTGATCGTCGACGATCGCGGCAAGGTCATCGGCTTCACGCAATATTCGCTGATGCATCGCTCGCTGAGCGGGCAGATGGTCTGTTACCTGAGCGACCTCTACGTGATGCCGGACGTGCGCGGCAAGGGCGCCGGCCGCGCGCTGATCGATCACGTGATCGCGTTCGCGAAGGCGCGCAACATTCCGACCGTCCGCTGGCTGACGCAGGAGTTCAACTATGCCGGCCGAAGGCTCTACGACACGTACGGGCCGAAGACCGATTTCATCCTCTACAGCGTGGCGGTGAAGTAACGGCGGGGGCGGCGGAGGGCCGGATACCGCGGAAAGGCGCGGATTTGCCGGCTTTTCTTGACTTGGGGCAGGGGCCCGCCCTATATGCCTGCCTCCCGCGTCGGGCGTCGGCCTCGATGCGCCTGGTGTGGCGGAGTAGCTCAGCTGGTTAGAGCAGCGGAATCATAATCCGCGTGTCGGGGGTTCGAGTCCCTCCTCCGCTACCAAATTCACAAATACAAATCAGTAAGATACGCGGTGAGCCTCAACTCGCTTTGAGCCGGAAATGCCGCTGGGGTAACGTCTGGGGTAACAGCGTGCAAAATTCAGGGCGCTCAGGGAAGCAAGCCTGAGGCGCCGGGGTAACAGGGGTAACGGCAAGATCACCAAAGTACTCACAACCATTTGGATCAAAACTAAAGACTCAAGAGGAGATACAACATGTCACTTTTTGGATTCCTCGCCAAAGACAAAATTCAAAATGAGAACAAGACGAAGCCGTTTCACGAAAACAAGAGCGCCGACGAACGGCGTGACTGGTTTTCGAGAACAAAGCCATGGCACAAAGTTCCGCCTCAGATTATCGACGCAATAATTGATAAATTTGGTGATGATCCTTTGTTCGAGGTCTTTGTCATTACCTCTATGGAGCAAGGGTTAGTTGGTGAGTACGAAGCAATTGGGGAAACTGAGTTGGTTGGCATCCCCGATTCTGCATGTGGAGAAATCGCCAAAATACTATTCCTAAAGGGGGCGGCAGCGGCCCAGAAATTCAGTCAGCTTTTTCAGCAAGGGGCGGATAGGGCGAAACTCACTCCGTTGTATGCTGTCGCTTTGAATTGTCTGGAATCCTCGGTAACGGTGTCTCATCTATGTATAGATTCGTATATCCAATTAGCCGCGCTGAGAATGTCCGTAGGTCGAAATGATGATGCGAGAAAGTGGGTTGAAGCGGGCCTTCGTGCGGCACAGGAATTGGCTAACTGCACTGATGCCATGCGTCAGAGCAAGATCGAAAGCATTGTGAATGCACCCGTGAGTATCGAACAAGCACAGGCAATTTTGTTGTCAATGAAAGAGGAGTTAATGCGTTAACTATTCCTTAAAATGATCTCCTGCGCGTCGCAGCCGGAAAACTCTATCCTCCTGCGGTCCTAAGATGGGTCTTGGACCAGGCTCAGGTCGGCGGTATCAAAAGGTTTTCAACCAGTCTGATAAACTCAATACTGTGCTGGGCTTCGTCCTTCGACCACCGAATTGCGGGGTTTGGTTCATTAGCTTTTTCATGTACTAAATCTTTTCGCGCTTCTCTGAATCGCGTGCATTTTCTCAAAACTTCGTCGTCAGTGATTCCAAATGCTCGAAGTCTGTTCTCGTAGAGATCATGGTCAATTTTTTTGTACTCGTCTTGCCCAAATCTCTTTGTGCCCTCTCTATAGAGTAAAGCCTCGAAAAACATAGCTGAGAAGATCATCGCGATCATGTATTGCTTGTGGGAGTTTCTGTCTGGATCCTCATTGTGCTTGATTATGCTGCCTCCATCGGCCTTTGGTGTTCTTGACGCTTCATAGAGCTGGGTAGCCTCATCGAAGGCTTCTTCAGCTATTGTGCGAAAAAACTCTAGATTGGCCATTGCTACTGCGGATGTGCCTCTAACCACTCGCGGGCAAGGCGCTGCGCTTCCTGAATCTGTGCGGGTGACAGTGATGCCTCGGCGAGTCCATCGCGAAAGATTGTCGCGTTCGCGTGACCCTGTGCGGCAGCAAGGTTTAACCACATGTAGGCTAACACATCGTCCTTTGGAACGCCGGCACCTTTGTAGTACATGCGGCCGAGGTTATATTGAGCATCCGCATAGCCCTGCTCGGCACCGAGGCGATACCACTTCGCAGCGTCTGTGTCGTTCCCGGTAACATAGCCGCCCTCGTAAAATAGGCCGATCGCGTTCTGTGCCTCTGGAAGCCCCTGACGCGCAGAAAGCCGATACCAATGCATAGCTTCTATGTCGTTCTGTGCGACACCTAAGCCCTTTTCGTACAGGACCCCTAGGTTGATCTGTGCCCAAGCATCGCCCTGCTCGGCCAACGGCTTCCAAACGCGCAGTGCGGTCGCGTAGTCACCACGGTCGGCAGCGGCTAATCCATCCTCGAAATCGTCAGCCCATGCACCCAAACTTACACCCACCAGCAGGACAAGGGTTGCGACGGCACGGATTAGTTGGCGTTCATACATGCTGCTATTTCAACGTGAAACTTTGGAAAAAGAAAGCCCCGCCGGAGCGGGGCTCAAACAGTGCGATTCCGGCATAGCTACTCAGTCGAGCTGCCTTCCGCAAACGCCGCCATCACCTCGGCCTCGGTCTTCTTCGGCAGGTCGCCCGCGAAGGCGTAGCCGGCCGGCTTGCGGTCGATGAAGATTTCCTCGGTGAGCGTGAAATCCGTCGGCTCGTCGAACACGCCGACCTGCATCGAATACTGGCCGGTCGGTTTCAGGAAATAGAACAGGCCGGTGCCGCATTTCCTGCAGAAACCGCGCTCGGCCCAGTCGGAGGACCGGTAGCGCACGATATTCTCTTCGCCCGCGAACTTGACGCCCTCGGCGGCGGCGGCGAAGCCGGGCGCGCCCGACCAGCGCCGGCACATGCCGCAATGGCAGGCATGGAAATGCGTCTCGACGTTTTCGGCGGTGAAGGTGACCGCGCCGCACAGGCATTTCCCGGAACCTTTCGGCATCGACGTGCTCCTTCCGCGATCGTGACTGACCTGGCAGGCGATGTGGCGCTCGCATTCGTGCTGCACAAGACCCTCACCCGATCGCGTTGGCGTTGGCGTGGGACCATAGCAGCTATCGCCAGATGGCGCCGCTTTGCGGTGCGGGGTGCGTGTTGCGGCGCGCTGCTGCATCTCGCCTGGGCCGCGGCCTGACGCCGGCGATTGATCAGGCCGCGTGCGATCATTAGCGTGGCGACCTCGGTTCGGAGGAGGGCAGGCGATGGCGGCGACAAAAAGCGGGCGGTTCACGACATCGGGCGGGGCGGAACTCGCCTGGGCGATGCAGGGCGCGGGCAAGCCGATCGTGTTCGTGGCGGGGCTCGGCGACGACCGCACGAGCTGGGCGGCGCAGGTATCCGATCTCGCGCGCGATCATTGCGTGCTGGCGTTCGACAATCGCGGCATCGGCGAAAGCTCGGCGCCGAAGGGTCCGTACACGACCGAACAGATGGCGGACGATGCGCACGAGCTGGTGCGGCACCTTGATCTGCCGCCGGTCGTCGCGGTCGGCTCGTCGATGGGCGGCGCGATCTGCCAGCAATGGGCGCTGCGCCATCCCGCCGACATCGAAAAGCTGGTGATCTCCAACAGTTGGGCCGAGCAGGACCCGTTCGTCGCGGCGCTGATCGGGCACTGGATCTCGCTCGCGCAGGCGAACCAGCCGCGCCATCTCGTCGAAAGCCTATTGCTGTTCTGTCACAGCCCGGCCTTCCTGCTGCGCAAGCCCGAAACCGTCGCGGCGTTTCTCGCGACGCCGGCGCCGCGGCTGCAGGGCATCGTCGATGCCGGGGCGGCGTGCCTCTCCCATCACACGCTCGATCGCGCGCACGAGATCAGGCACAAGGCGCTGGTGATCGCGGGCGAGTACGACATTCTCACGCGTCCCGAACTGTCGGAGCGGCTCGCCGCCCGTATGAAAAACGCGCGCTATGCATCGCTGCCGACCAGCCACATGGTGTTCTGGGAGATGCCCGAGGAATTCAACGCGCTGGTGCGCGGCTTCGCGGCGGAATAGGGACCGGCAATCCGCGCTTCCGTCATTGCGGCGCCCATGCTTACATAACGGGCGACTGCGCCCATGCGGTCCGAAGGCCGGGGATTGAGATGGAAGCGGCAGAGGGGCCGATCGGGCCGGTACGGTTCGGCGATTTCCAGCGCGAGATCGCGCTCCGCCAGCAGGAAATCAGCTACAACGAGCTGACGCGGTCGCCCGCCGGCGTCGACGGCGGGGCGCCACCGTCGGGACGGCTGCATCTGCGGCGCATCGACGTCTATCGCCTGCTCGCGCCCTATGTGAGCGTGCGGTTCTGGACCCAGGTGCGCGCCGTCGTGCCGCTCGCGCTCTATCTCGCGCTGTTCCAGCTCGTCGTGCTGCGGCAGGAAGTCTCCGACGGTCTTTCGATCCTCGCCGGGCTGCTCGCGGTCGTCTTCGGCCTGATGCTGTTCATGGAAGGGCTGACGCTCGGCGTGATGCCGTTCGCCGAAGCGATCGGCAACCGGCTGCCGAAGCGCCGCAGCCTGCCGGTCGTGCTGGTCGTCGCCTTCATTCTCGGCATCGGTGCGACCTTCGCGGAGCCGGCGATCGGCGCGCTGCAGGCGGCCGGTGCCATCGTCGACCGGGACCAGGCGCCCTACCTGCACGCGATGCTCAACGAGTGGGCGGGCGCGCTGGTGCTGGTGGTCGGCATCGGCGTCGGCGTCGCCGCCGTGCTGGGCACCGTGCGGTTTCTCTACGGCTGGAGCCTGAAGCCGCTAATCTATCTGGTGCTGGTCCCGACGCTCGGCCTCACCGCCTGGTTCATGACCGACGATCGGCTCTCGAGCACGCTCGGGCTCGCCTGGGACTGCGGCGCCGTCACGACCGGACCGATCACCGTGCCGCTGGTGCTGGCGCTCGGCATCGGCATCGCGGCGGCGGCCGGCAAGAGCGAATCCTCGCTCTCGGGATTCGGCATCGTGACGCTCGCCTCGCTGTTTCCGGTGCTCGGCGTCATGCTGCTGACGCTCTGGGTCGCGACGACCGCCGCACCCGGCGGCGCCGGGATTCTCGCCAGCGAAGCCGCAACCGAGGCCACCGCGGTTTCGTGGTTCGGCCAGTCGCCCGGCGTGGAAATCGTCTCGGGGCTGCGCGCGATTCTGCCGCTCATCGCCTTTCTCTATTTCGTCATGCGCGTCCTGCTGCGCGAGCGGCTGCCGCAGGGCGGCATCGTCGCCTACGGCATCGTTCTCAGCCTGCTCGGGCTGATCGTGTTCAATCTCGGCCTGACCTTCGGCCTTTCGGCGCTCGGCGGCCAGTCGGGCGGCATGGCGCCCGGCGCCTTCATGGCGCTGGCCACGGTGTTCAACTCGCCGCTCTATCCCTACATCATCGGCGTCGTCGTCGCGCTGCTGTTCGCCTGGTTCCTGGGATTCGGCGCGACGCTCGCCGAGCCGGCGCTCAATGCGCTCGGCGCCACCGTCGAGAGCCTGACCAACGGCGCGTTCCGCAAGCGCTCGCTGATGTACGCGGTCTCGATCGGCGTCGCATGCGGACTGGCGCTCGGCGTCGCCAAGATCACCTTCGACCTGTCGCTCGGCGGCCTGCTGCTGCCGCTCTACGGTCTTGCCGTGGTGCTGACGGTTTTCTCCTCGGAGGAGTTCGTCAACATCGCGTGGGACAGCGCCGGCGTCACCACCGGGCCGGTGACGGTTCCGCTGGTGCTTGCGATGGGGCTGAGCTTCGGAAATGCGATGCGTGTGACCGAGGGTTTTGGCATCCTCGCGATGGCCTCGATCTGCCCGATCATCGCGGTCCTGGCGTTCGGGCTGATGCTCAGGATCAGGGCGGCGCGGCGGGCGTACCGGGCGCGACACGAAACGGTGCCGGAAGCGCGGGCATGAGACAGATCACGGTCCTCACCGACGTCGCGCTCATCACCTGCATCGTGCAGCGCGGCAAGGCCGATGCCATGGTGGAGGCCGCCAAGGCGGCCGGCGCGCAGGGCGCGACGGTGCATTTCGGGCGCGGCTCGGGCGTGCGCGAACGGCTCGGCATTCTCGGGGTCGCCGTCGACGCCGAGAAGGAGATCGTCAACATCGTGGTGTCGAGCGACCAGGTCGACCGCGTCTTCGAGACCATGTATCTCGCCGGCAATCTCGATACGCCGGGCATCGGCATCATGTACGTGACACCGCTCGAGAAGGCGGCAACCTACATTCCGCCGGAGGTGCTCGACCGGCTGGGCAAACGCGGCGGCGGGCGGGTACGGCGATGAACGAGACGTCGGGACGCAAGCTGATCGTGGCGTTTCTCGTGCGCGGCGTGGCGCACGAGCTCGCGACCGCGCTCTACGAGAAGCTCAAGCTCGATGCGTTCCATTACGGGCACGGCCGCGGCGCCGGCCTGCTGCACACGATCGCCGTGCGCGAGATGACCGAAGTCGATCTGCTGTCGGTCGTCGTGACCGAAGCGCAGGCCGACGAAGCGTTCGATTTCATCTACGAGGCCGGGCAGGTCGATCGGCCGGGCGGCGGGCTGGTCTGCCAGATGCCGCTGGCGCGCGCGGCGGCCGTCGGCCTGCCGATGACGCTGCCGGAGAGCCAGTCCGAACCGTCCTAGCCGGCGCGGCATCGTGGTCCCGCCCCGGCGCGACAGGCCGACGGTTTACCGCCTGCGCTCGTGCCGCACCAGCTTGCCGTTGCCGTCGCGTGCCTTGCCGACGATCAGCCGGTAGAAGATCCACACCGTATGGACGGTATCGATGGCGAACAGAACGACGGCGACGATCGCGAGCGACGGTTCGTCGCGCACCGCCGCGACGAAGAAGCAGACGAACGCGCCGATGAACAGGCCCAGATCAAAGATGCCGTGGAGGTAGTTGCGCAGGTAGAAATGGTGGATGCCGACGATCCCGAAGATGCCGCAGAGCGCGATGGCGACGCCGTAGCTTCGGTCGCTGATCTCGTCCGGATGCCCCGGCGGTGCACCGCGCGCGGCCGGAACCGGCGCGCCGCAGGATCGGCAATGAACGGCATCCGCCGCCATCGCCGCGCCGCAGCGGTAGCAGAAAGCCATAGTGCGTTCAGCGCCGCAGCGGCAGCCCGTTCTTGTCCTTGAACGATCCGACGATGATCATGATGAAGTCGATCAGCGACCAGATGCCGAGCCCGACGAGCGTCAGGATCATCAGGATGCCGGTGCCGATCTTGCCGACATAGAACCTGTGGAATCCGAGCACGCCGAAGAAGAAGCAGAGCAGAGCCGCCGGCACCATGCTCTTGTCGGAGACGTTGCCCTGCGCCACCGGGTTCGGTGCGCCGCAGGACGGGCAGTTTGGCGCATTGGCCGCGATCGCATGGCCGCAGGTCGTGCAATGAATCAGTGCGGGCGCGGCGACCGCGCCAGGAGCCTGTGTCATGACTGTGATTCCCCCTCGGCCGTCATGCCGATCATGATCGGCAGCTTGCCCGACCCAATCCCCGAACCAAGCGGCGGATCGTCCCTTGGAATCCGCCGACAAGTCAACGTCGCCACGACCGGGACCCGGCCTTTCTTGCCGGTTTCGCACGGCGATGCCTAAATGCCCCGTGCGTCACCCGCCGCATACCGGAGGAACGACCGATGCCAGCCGAACCCACCGGAACCGCCGGCAACGCCGGCAAGCTCGCGATCCGCAATGTCGGGCTGATGCTGTCGGGCGCGCTCGAACGCCCGATCCTCGATGCCGACGCGCTGGTGGCGATCGACGGCAGGATCGCGGCCGTCGGCAAGGCGAAGGATCTGGATTTCGACGGCGCCGCGACGGTGATCGACGCCAAAGGCACGACGCTCGCGCCCGGGCTGATCGACAGCCACGTGCATCCGGTCGCCGGCGACTGGACGCCGCGACAATTGCAGGTCAACTGGATCGATTCCTGCCTGCATGGCGGCGTCACGACGATGATCTCGGCGGGCGAGGTGCACATGCCCGGACGGCCGAAGGACATTGTCGGCGTCAAGGCGCTCGCGATCGCGACGCAACGCATGTTCGACGCGTTCCGGCCGAGCGGCGTCAAGGTGCATGGCGGCGCGCCGGTGATCGAGATGGGGATGGAGGAAGCGGATTTCGCCGAGCTCGCGAAGGCGGGCGTGAAATATCTCGGCGAGGTCGGGCTCGGCGGCGTCAAGGACGGGCCGAATGCGAAGAAGATGGTCGGCTGGGCGCGCAAGCACGGCATCCAGAGCACCATCCATACCGGCGGCCCGTCGATCCCGGGCTCGGGCCTGATCGACAAGGATGTCGTGCTCGAGGCCGATACCGATGTTGTCGGCCACATCAACGGCGGACACACGGCGCTGCCGGACGAGCAGATCCGCTGCATCTGCGAAGGCTGCCGGCGCGGGCTCGAGATCGTGCATAACGGCAACGAGCGCGCGGCGCTCTTCACGCTGCGCACGGCGAAGGAAATGGGCCAGCTCGAGCGCGTCATTCTCGGCACCGATGCGCCGGCCGGTTCCGGCGTGCAGCCGCTCGGCATCCTGCGCGTGATCGCGCTGCTGTCCGCGCTCGGCGAGGTGCCGGCGGAAGCTGCGGTGTGCTTCGCAACCGGCAACACCGCGCGCATGCGTTCGCTCGATTGCGGGCTTATCGAAGTCGGCCGCGCGGCGGATTTCGTGTTCCTCGACAAGGCGCAGCATTCCGCCGGCAGGGATCTGCTCGACAGCATCCGGCTCGGCGATCTGCCGGGCGTCGGCATGACGGTGATCGACGGCATCGTGCGCTCGGGCCGCAGCCGCAACACGCCGCCGGCGACGCGGCTGCCGGAGCTTGCCCCGCGTTGAGCCGAAATTCGCGGAACGCCGGGCGGTTCGGGTTGTTGTTCCGGCGCGTGGAATGCACAATCCCCCGATTCCGTTGTGGCGCCCGACGCGACTGGTTGCGCCGCCCAACCCGGTGCCCGAGATGCGTCTGCGCGCGCTGATCCTTGCCCTGCTGCTCCCGATCGCCGGCCTTGCCGCGGCGGCGCCGGCGCGCGCGCAGGAACTCGACGCGCAGGCGCAGGTCGATCTCTGGATCGCGACGCTCGACCGGATCGAGCAGGAGATCGAAGCGGGCGACATCGGCGACCGGCAGATCGTCGGTCTCGAACAGGAGTTGCGCGCCCTTCAGGTGGCGGCGCGCAGCCTGCGCGTGGCCGCGGAAAAAGAGCTGGCGCCGCTGCGGCGCGAACAGGAGGCGCTCGGCGTGTTGCCCGCGCCGGAAAGGACCGAAGGCATCGAGCCCGCGCCGGCGCCGGAGCCCTCGCAACTCGGCACGCGCGCGGAAGAACGGCGGCTCCAGCTCGAAGAGCAGGTCGCCGAGGTCGAGGGGAAGATCCGGCAGATCGATCTCGTCCTGACGCGCGCGCAGGCGCTGCTCCGACGGCTCGCCGAAGTGTCGAGCCAGCGCACGGCCGAACGCATCTTCTCGCGCGGACCGTCGATCTTCGATGCCGCGACCTGGTTGACGGCGCGGGCCGAGCTCGGCCGGTTTCTCGCGGTCATGGCCGACAGGCTGGAAACCTGGTGGGAGCGCTCGCGCCCGGCGCGGATCGGCTGGACGCCGTGGCTGGTCTCGACGCTGGTGGCGATGGTCGCGTTCGGCGTCACCTTCTTCGGCCGGCGCTGGCTGCAACGCCGCCACGGCTACGACCGGTCGATCGCGGAGCCGAGCTATGCGCGGATCGTCCTGGCGGCGACCGTCGAAGGTCTGACGGGAGGGCTCGGACCGACGCTGGCCCTGCTGGCCTTCGGCAGCGCGATGATCGCGCTCAGCGTCGCGAGCCCGCGGACGACGCCGGTTCTGTTCGCCGGCGGGATCGGGCTCATCTTCTATTTCATCGGCGCCAATATCGTGCGTGCGGTCTTTTCGCCCGATCTGCCGCAGTGGCGCCTCGCGCCGATGCCGGCCGAGAAATCCAAGCGGCTCGGCCGGCTGCTGCACCTGCTCGCGGTCTATCTCGCGATCGTCACCGCGATCGCGGTGCTGGTCGCGTGGGTCGGCCATTTCGGATCGCAAACCGAGGGCCTCCGCATCCTTGTCATGACCAGCGGCACGGCGCTGATACTGTTCCTGCTGCTCGACCCCGCCTTATGGAAGCCCACGCCGGAAGAGGTGGAAGCGGAAAAGCCGGCCGGGCCGGCGATGCCCCAGGCGGCAACCGCGCCGGCGGCACCGCCCAAGCCGGGCGAGCCGGTTTTCACACCGTCGATCCCGCCGTACCGGCAGTTCCTGCGCCTGCTGTTCGCGGCCGCGCTGATCGCGGTGCCGATCGCCTCGATTGCCGGCTACTACGAACTTGCGCGGCACATCACGCGCGTCATCCTGCTCGGCACGGTCTCGCTCTGGCTCGCCTACCTGATCCGGATCGCGATCCGCGAGCTGCTGCGCTGGCTGCTGACCCCCGGTACCTACCGCGTCGGGCCGCTCGGCCGCGCGCTGAGCCTTCGTCGCGGAGGCTCGGAGCGGCTGGCGCTGCTGCTGCAGTTCGCCGCCGACATCGCGATCGGGCTCGCCGCCCTGCACGTGCTTCTGCTGATCGTCGGCGTGCCGCAGACGATCATCTCGGTGGTCGTCGGGGAGTTCATGGACGGCGTCACCGTCGGCGAGGTCACATTCTCGCCCGGCGACATCATCATCGGCATCGCGATCTTCATCGCCGGAGTCGCGATCACGCGCTACGCTACGCGACTGATCGACACCAAGCTCCTGCCGCGAACGCGCCTCGACAGCGGCGTGCGGAACTCGCTGACGGTCGCCGCGAACTATACCGGCATCCTGATTGCCATGATCATCGGCATCGCGGCGATGGGTCTCGATCTGTCGAACCTCGCCATCATTGCAGGCGCGCTCTCGGTCGGCATCGGCTTCGGTCTGCGCGAGGTCGTCAACAATTTCGTCTCCGGCCTGTTGCTGCTGGTCGAGCGCCCGATCAAGGTCGGCGACTGGATCGTGGTCGGCGAGTTCGAGGGTACGGTGCGCCGCATCTCGGTGCGATCGACGGAGATCGAGACCTTCGACCGCGCCGATGTCGTGATACCGAACTCGATGCTGATCACGGGTCCGGTCCTGAACTGGTCGCACCGTTCGAAGACCATACGCCTCACCCTCGCGGTCGGGGTCGCCTACGGCACGGACGCGCAAAAGGTCATCGATATCCTGGCGAAGCTGCCCGGGGAACACGAGGAGGTGCTGCGCTATCCGGCCCCGCAGGTCCTGATGAAGAATTTCGGCGAAAGCTCGCTCGATTTCGAATTGCGGTTCTTCCTGCGCGACTCGTCCGGTCTGGTCGACATCCCGTCGGCCATGCGCCTGAAGCTGCTGAAGATATTCGCACAGGAAGGAATCGAGATCCCGTTCCCACAGCGCGACGTGCGCGTGATCGCGCCGCATCCGGCCGCGCCGCCGGGCGCGGCGGCGCCGAGACCGGCGTCGGCCGGGTGAGGCCTCGGTTCGCGGTGGCGGCGCGGCCGGCGGACCGGTTTTCGCGCCTCTCGCGGTGCCGTCCGCCGGCGCCTGCTATAATATGCAACGCGGGCCACGGGCGCCGGCATGGGCGGGCGCGATGGAAGGGAATACGGTTCGGGCCATGATCGGACAGATTGCGCGCGAAACATCGGGCCGGGGCGCGATCCTGCGCTGGCTGCTGGCGCTGACGCCGCTGGCGCCATTGCTGGTCACGCTCTTCGTCGGCAGCGAGGGCCACGCGATGACGCTCGCGCTGCAGGGTCTGTTCACCGTTGCGGCGGGCTGCCATCTGCTGCTGGCTTTCGAGCTGGTGGCGAAGCTGCGCGGGCTGGGCGCCGGCGAACCGGTGCCGCAGATCGGCGTTGCGGCCTTGCGCGTCGCGATCTCGTTCGCGCTGTTCTGGATCGCCTTCGCGCTTGCGCTCGGTCTGCACGACGCGCCGCCGGGTGCGGAGTTTCCCGTGATCTACCTGCTCTATTGCGTCGCCATGCTGGTACTGCTGCTGGTCGCGTTCAGTGGCGCGTTCTGGCTCGGCCGGCTTGCGCGCGCGCGGCGACACGACCGCAGCGTCGTTCCTCCTGACGGTCGCGGGCGGCCGATGCGGCCGCCACGACATAAGTATTAGTACCGACGAATCCCGGACCGATACGGACGGCCGTTGCCGGACGAATTGATGTGCGCGGCTGCCGACCGGCAGAATCCCGCGGAGGATTCGATTTTGGCCCGGTCGAATTCGTCGCCAACGGGCGCGACGTGCGGACGCGCCGACGATCCGGCAAGCGTTCTCGCACACGATGCGACGAATGAGGTGACGGAACTCGTTGGGAGTTGCGGGTGCGATGGGAATGAGGGGCCGAGCTTCGAGAAAACTGCGCCAGGCGGCCGCGGCGGCGGAACCGTCCGACGCGCCGGTGGCTGCGCTCGACGGCTGGCCGGGCGACGAGCTGCCGCCGTCGCGCAAATCGTCGCCGACGGCCCGGCTGGTCGTGACCGGCCAGCGCGTCGCGGTCGTGCGCCGCGGACGTTCGGGCGAGGTGCTTGACGACCTGTCTCTGACCGAGATCGAGACTATCGACATGCGGCCCGGCAGCGGTTTCCATCGCATCCGGTTGCGCTCGCCCGAGCGGGTACTCGAATTTCGTACCAGCGAGCGCGACTCGAAGATCGACGATATTCTCGACCTGATCGATCTGCAGCGGCGCGAACGCCGCGCGGCGATGGCGCCGCTGGCGGCCCCCGCAAACGATTCCATCCTGCAGCTCGTTGTGCCCGCGTCCGAGCAGCCCGACCGAGCGACGCCGGTGCGCGAGGAACGGGAAGCCCGCGAGCGCGTGGCGCGCGAAGCGGCCGCGCTCGAGCGGGCGCGCCTGGAACGCAAGGCCGCCGAGTCGGCGGCGCGCGAGCAGGCCCGGCGCGAGCTCGAGGCGATGGAGGCCGCCAGGCGGGAGAAGGCGCGACTGGAGCAGGCGGCTCGGGAGGTCGCGGCGCGCGAGCAGGCCCGGCTCCAGCAGGAAGCGCGCGAGCGGGCCGAACGCGAGGCGGCGGCCCGGGAGCAGGCGCGGCGCAACCGCGAAGCAGCCGAAGCGGCGGCGCTGGAG
>Ga0187893_10005780_pt1 | contig 21819 bp, 20 predicted proteins | sample MA1701074metaG_FD_139574 | JGI IMG/M metagenome (GOLD analysis project Ga0187893, IMG submission 139574) | White microbial mat communities from a basaltic lava cave in the Kipuka Kanohina Cave System on the Island of Hawaii, USA - MA170107-4 metaG ...
CCAGGACGACGAGCGCCGGCCGGCTTCGTACCTGCTCTGCTTGCGCTTGCCGATCACGCCCTCGAAGCCGCTCGCCAGCGCCGCCGAATAGAGCTCGACGCCATCGTCCGAGGCGTGCACCAGCTGCACCAGCGGCGACGGCAGCAGACATTGCGCGAGATAGCGCCGCCGGTCTTCGTAGGGCGCCTTGCGCAGATCGACGCCGCCGAAGTACAGGAGGTCGAAGCAATAGAGCACCACGGTCTGGCCGCGGTTCTGCAGTGCGTTGAAGGAAGGCTTGCCGGCCTCGTCGAAGGCGACGATCTCGCCGTCGAGGATCATGCCCGGGCCCTGCTTGCCGAGCTCGGCCGCGAGGCCGGGGAACTGTCTTGCGAGCTCGAGGCCGCGCCGCGATCTCAGTTTCACTTTCTTATCGACAAATGCAATCACCCGATAACCGTCAAGCTTGGGCTCCCACATCCAGTCGGGCTTGTTGAACGGCGCGTCGACGAGCTCGGCATGCATCGGCTCGAGCTTGTCCGGCATCGCCTCGCGCCTGCCTGCCGGAACGAGCTTCGCCGCGGGCATGCGCTGGACCGGCCGGGCCTTCATCTCGTCGACGGAGATTCCGGACAGCACCGAGCGGTTGCGCGCGGTGATGTCGTCCTTCGCCGCGAACCGGTCCTTGTGCTTGATGAGGAGCCAGGTCTTGCGGTCCTTGGTGCGCACCAGCGCGAAGGAGCCTTTCACCTTCTCGCCGCGCAGCAGGATGCTGAGCTTCCCCGCCTCCAGCCCTTCGCGCACCTGTCGCTCGGCTTCCTCGCGATCCTCGACCCACGATTCCTCTTCATCGGGGGAGTAGACGCCGCAGTCCCACACGATCACCTCGCCGGCGCCGTATTGCTTGGGCGGGATGACGCCCTCGAACGACGCGTATTCGAACGGATGGTCCTCGGTCAGCACCGCGAGGCGCTTCTCGGCGGGATCGAGCGACGGTCCCTTCGGCACCGCCCAGGACTTGAGCACGCCGTCGCATTCGAGCCGGAAATCGTAGTGCAGCCGCGTCGCGGAATGCTGCTGGATGACGAACAGCAGCGGCCCGCCGCGCCGCTCCGCCTCGGCCGGCGCGGGCTCCGGCGTGGCGCCGAAGCTGCGTTTCGCCGAATACTCGCTAAGCTTGCCTTTGGCCATGCCTGCGGCGGCGCAAGGTGGCGACAAACGCGCTCATTTGGACCGCGAGCACGAGCGCTGCCATCACGAGGAAGGGGTAACGGAACCAGTTCGGCGGCGGCACCGGCCGGTGCAGGGATACCGTGAAATGCATGAACATGAAATAGAGCGTGTGCAGCGCCACGAGATAGAACACGGTATAGGCGCCATAGTGAAGCCACTTCCATGACGCTGCGCCGAGCCGCCCGACGGCCCAGTCCGACGAAGTGATCATCAGCGGAAGCGCGATAATCGCGGCGATGATTCCGAGCAGGTTGGAAAGTCCGAACCCGGGCTCGAGGCGCGCATAGCGGTCCAGCTGAGCGATGAACTCGTAGCCGAAGAAGCGCATCCAGTCCCAGCGCACCCAGCCGTCGAGGACGAGCAAGGTGTGAACCAGACCGAGAACCGTAAACCAGATCCCGAGCTCCCGCCGCCACGAAAGCAGGCGAGCCGCGACATGCCAGTGCCGCGCGGCGGGACCGAGCAGCAGCGTGAAGAACAGCAGCACGAAGCTGCCGTCGCCGACCGCGCGCCAGAGCCGCATCTCGGCGTCCCATTCGAGCCGCCCCAGCCAGAACGGCAGCGACACGGCGAGCGCGAGGCAGGCGACGACCGCGTGCCGGTATAGTAGTTTCATATGCTCTATTCTAAGAAATTGGTGCTGTGGGTCGCGCTGGCGCTTCCCTGCGGAGTTGCGAACGCGCACGGCTTCAACATCGCGCCGGTGATTCCGCTCTCCGGCGCCGCGGCCGCCGACGGCCACCTCGGCGGCCTCGACGTTCACGTCGATCCGGTCGACAGCCGAGCGAGGGCAGCGCCGGCCGCCGCGCCAGGCTATCGCGCGGCCCGCCTCGAGCAGAACTAAAGCACGTTTTACCCGCCATCGTGGCCACCATGGCCCGTTCCACGAAATTGCTCGCCGGCGCAAGCGGCTACTCGTTCAAGGAATGGAAGGGAACCTTCTATCCGGCGGACATCAAGCCCGACGCGATGCTCGGCTTCTATTCGCAGCGGCTGCCGACCGTCGAGATCAACAACACGTTCTACCGGATGCCCAAAGTCGCGGTGCTGGAGAACTGGACGCGCACGGTTCCCGAGTCGTTCAAGTTCGCGATCAAGGCCTCGCGGCGCATCACGCACATGGCGCGGCTCAAGGCGGAAAGCGCGGCCGAGTCGGTGGCCTTCCTCTACCGCAACCTGGCGGCGCTCGGCGCAAAACGCGGGCCCGTCCTCTACCAGCTGCCGCCGTTCCTGAAGAAGGACCTGCCGCGGCTCACGGAGTTTCTCGCCCTGCTGCCGCAGGGGCACGGCGCCGCCTTCGAGTTCCGCAATCCGAGCTGGTTCGCCGACGACGTATACGACGCGCTGAAGCGCGCCGGCGCGGCGCTCTGCCTCTCCGAGCGCGAGGACAACGCGCCGCCGCCGCTGGTGGAGACCGCGCCGTGGGGCTACGTGCGGCTGCGGCTCGAAACCTACTCCGAAGCGGACCTGCAGCAATGGGCACGGAAGCTCGCGGGTGCGGGATGGGAGGAAATCTACGTCTACTTCATGCACGAGCCGACCGCCGCGGCCTACGCGCAGACCCTGATGCGCTTTTCCCCTGGGTCATAATCGCGGCTCCATGACCCTGCGCCTCGAGGTTGCCGGCATCACCCACCGCGGGACGGTTCGCGACAACAACGAGGACTGCATCGCCATCGGCTTCTGGGTGTCCCAGGAAAGCATGGAGTCCGCGCGCCGCTTCGATCACGCCCTCGACCAGCCGCTCGCCTGCATCGTGGCCGACGGCATGGGCGGCCACAACGACGGCGAGCGAGCGAGCCTGCTCGTCGCACGCGGCCTGTCGCGGCGCCTCACCTCCATGGGCCCGGCAAAACTCAGCTCGTCGGTGCGCGCCGTGAACGCTGAGCTCTTCGCGCAACTCCGGGAGAATCCCGCGCTGGCCGGGATGGGCTCGACCGCGGTCGGCCTGGCGGCGCATGAAAAGAAACTCGCGATCTTCAACGTCGGCGACAGCCGCGCCTACAAGCTCGGGGAGCGCGGCCTGATGCAGTTGAGCGTTGACGATTCCCTGCAGCAGAACTGGAAGGCGGGCTCGGGGGTCGAGCGCAGCACCAAGCTGCTGCAGTGCTTTGGCGGCCGCGCGACGTTCACCGACATCGAGCCGCACGTGGTGCTCGAGCCCTGCGTGCCCGGGAGCACCTACCTCCTTTGCTGCGACGGCCTGTACGAAACGCTGACGGAGGAGCAGATGGCGGCGCTGATCGGCGAGAATCTGCAGGCGTCGGCAGAAGCGCTGTTGCGCGCGGCACTGGAAAAAAAGGCTCGGGACAACGTGACCATCGCACTGGTTCGGGTGGAGGAGCTCCGATGATGCCGGCCGGCGTGCCCAAACCCGTGACAACGTCGTTACGCCGATGAAATAATCGGGCCGGCATGGCGGCCCTGGACGTGAATGACCTCGTGGTGTCGTACGGCGCGACCCCGGTGCTTAAGGACGTGTCGCTTTCGGTCGCCGCGGGGGAATTCGTCGCGCTGCTCGGCCCCTCCGGCTGCGGCAAGACCACCCTGCTGCGCGCCGTTTCCGGGTTTGTTCCAGTGAATTCTGGAAGAATCGCCGTGGCCGGGCGCGATATTACCCATGCACCGCCCGACCAGCGCGGCATGGCGATGGTGTTCCAGTCGTACGCGCTCTGGCCGCACATGACCACGGCGCAGAACCTGGGATACGGCCTCAAGCTGCGGCGCATCCCCAAGGCGCAGATCGCCAAGCGCGTTGCCGAGATCCTGGCGATGCTCAAGCTCGACGGCTTCGGCGGGCGCAACGTGACCCAGCTCTCGGGCGGCCAGCGCCAGCGGGTCGCGCTCGGCCGCGCGCTCGCGGTCAGCCCCGAGCTGCTGCTGCTCGACGAGCCGCTGTCGAACCTCGATGCGCGCATCCGCGAAGAGGTGCGCCACGAGATCAAGGCCCTGCAGCACAAGCTCGGCATCACCACCATCCACGTCACGCACGACCGCGAAGAGGCGATGGTGATGGCCGACCGCATCGCGATCCTCGACGCCGGGCGCATCGCGCAGCTCGGCGCGCCCGAGGAGGTCTACAACCGGCCGAATTCACCCTTCGTCGCCTCCTTCATGGGCGCGGGCAACGTGCTCGAGCTCGAAGCGAAGCCGGCGAACGGCGGGATCGAGATCCAGGCCGGCGCCCACAACAGCGCGGTTTTCATCAGGGACTCCGCCCTGGCCGGGCCGCTGATCGCGCACTTCCGCAGCGAGGCGGCGCGCCTCGGGCCGGCCGACGCCCGCGCCGAGGACCGCCTTTTGCTGCGGGGCCGCATCGTGCAGGCTTCGTACCCGGGAGGCTTCTACCGCTACGCCGTGGCGGTGGGCGATAATCAGTTCATGGTGGACGACGCCCGGCGCCTCGCGGTCGGCGAGGCGGTCGGCATCGGGCTGCCGGTGTCTTCACTGCATTTCTTTTCGAGGAGGAAAGCATGAAACGCAATCTCGCCCTTCTGGCAGTGGCGGCGGCGCTCGCCGCCACCCCGGCGGCGGCGCAGCAGACCACGCTCAACGTGGTCACCGCCGGCGACCAGAACATGGTCGACTACGTGAAGGACTTTCTCGCGCCGCGCTTCGAGAAGGGCAACCCGAAGGCGACGGTAAGGGCGGTCGGCACCGGCCCGGGCGACGCCGGCTCGCAGAAGATCGCCGAGAAGCTGCAGGCGCAGAAGAACAATCCCGCCTGGGACGTCGACGTCGCGGTGATCCACCAGAAGATGGCCGGCGACCTGGTGCGCGAAGGCCTGCTCGCGCCCTACGTCAAGGACGTCGCCACCGGCAAGCTGGTCACCTCCGAGAGCTCGAAGAACGCGCTCGGCACCAACGTCACCGGCTACGTGATCCCGATGTTCCAGAGCCAGACCGCGATCGCCTGGAACCCGGCGCTGGTGAAGGCCCCGCCCAAGGACTACGACGAGCTCGCCGCGTGGGCCAAGGCCAACCCGAGGAAGTTCGGCTACAACGGCATCAAGGGCGGCATGTCGGGCGTGGCTTTCGTGGTCGGCTGGGTCTACGCGAATACGCCCGACTCCGAGCGCCTGATGAAGGGTCCTTACGACGCCTCGACCAAGGCGAAGTGGGACGGAGCGCTCGGCAAGCTCAAGGAGTTCAACCGTAACGTGGTGATCACGCCGGGCAACGCCGGCACGCTCGACATGCTGAACCGCGGCGAGATCGCCATGGGGCCGGTGTGGGTCGACATGTTCTACACCTGGATGGCCGACGGCAAGCTGCCGCCCAGCATGCGGCTGCAGCTCATCGGCCCGGGAATGCCGGGCCAGCCGATGTACTACGTGATCCCGGCCAAGGCGGCCAACATGGCGGCGGCGAAGAAGTTCGTCGAGATGGCGACCAGCCCGGAAGTGCAGGCCGAGGGCATCGTCAAGAAGTTCAACTGGTACCCGGGAATCGACGCCCAGCACGTGAAGGCAAAGCTCGACGACAAGACCTGGAACAAGCTGTTCGTCGACGTCACGCCCAAGGACCTCGCGGCCAAGGGCAAGACCTTCCCGATCAAGCAGTACTTCGACGACATCCTCGAGAGCTACGAGAGGAGAGTGCTGAACTAGCGTAATGCAGGACCGCGGCCGGCTCGGCGTCGTACTCGTCGCACCGGCGCTGGCCGCGGTGCTGGTGCTGTTCGTCTACCCGCTCGGCTACTCGCTCGCCACGGCGTTCGAGGCGAAGGGCGGGGGCTTCACCTTCGGCAACTTCGCCAAGGCGTTCGAGTTCTACAGCGTGGACATCGGCTTCACGCTGGTGATCATCGGGCTTTCCACGCTGCTGATCGCGCTCGCCTCGATCGCGATCGGCGGCTACCTGACCCTCGGCGAGAACCCGCGCGCGGTGGCGCTGCTGCGCTGGCTGTATCGCTGGCCGCTGTTCATCCCGTTCGTGGTCGCCGCGCAGTGCATGCGCTCCTTCCTCGCCAAGAACGGGCTGATGAACAACACCTTCGTCGCGCTCGGCATCCTGGAGGTCGACCAGACCACCGGCTTCCTCGACTGGCGCGGCATCGTGATCACGTTCGTGTGGAAGCAGACCCCGTTCGTCGCCCTGCTGGTCAGTGGCGCGATGGCCTCGCTCGACCGCTCGACCATCGAGGCGGCGAGAAATCTGGGCGCCTCGCGCCTGCGCATCCTGTTCGAGATCCTGGTGCCGCAGATCATGCCGACGCTGGTGGTCGGGCTGATCCTGTCGTTCGTCACCATGATGAGCGTGCTGTCGGTGCCGCTGATGATCAGCGGCGAGTCGCCGACCATGATGACGGTCGACATGGCGTTCCGCATCAACAACTACGGCGACTACGGCACCGCCAACGCCCTGGGCTTCATTTCCTACCTGCTGACCGCGGCTTGCGCCTGGGTCTACCTGAGGCGCCAGGTCCGGCAATGATCTGGCTCGGCAGAGGAATCGTGCTCGGGCTGCTCGCCTTCATCATCCTCGGCCCGCTCGCCAACCTGGTGCTGTGGGCCGCGGCCGAGCAGTGGTACTTCCCGCACAAGCTGCCGGTCAGCTACGGCACCAAGTTCTGGGAGCAGGTGTTCAAGCCGCGCGGCGACGCCCTGGCGTCGCTGATGACCAGCATCTGGATCGCGCTCTCCACGGTCGCGGCTTGCCTCGCGCTCGCCATTCCCGCGGGCTACGCGCTCGCGCGCCTGAAGCTGCCGTGGCGCACCGCGATCCTGCTCGCCTTCCTGCTGCCGCAGGCGTTTCCCAGCGTCGCGGTCTACATCAACGTCGCGCGCATCTTCTACGACCTGAAGCTGAACGGCACTATGTTCGGCGTGATCCTGGTGCACACCGTGCACGGCTTGGTGTTCGCGGTGTGGATTACCGCCGCCGCGTTCGCCGCGGTCGACCGCGACCTCGAGCTCGCCGCGCGCAACCTCGGCGCCTCGGGCCTGCGCAGCTTCCTCACCGTCAGCCTGCCGCTCGCCGCGCCCGGGATCATGGCGAGCGCGATCTTCGTGTTCCTCGAGTCGCTCGACGAATTTACCGGCACGTTCTTCGTCGGCGTGCCCGACGTGATCACCCTGCCGCTTCTCATGTTCACCGCCAGCATCGCCGGCAACTACCAGATCGCGGCGATAACCGCGCTGGTCCTGCTCATCCCTTCCGTGGCGTTCATGCTGTTCATCGAGCGCTTCCTCAAGGCTGACGTGCTGTCCAAGATCGGGGCCTAGCTTTCCACCGGCACCGCGCGACGCGGTGCGCCGACCGCTTTCGGCAGCAGCAGGCGCCCGAGAAGGCGCGACCACCCGCGCGCGAGCGCTCCGGGCCGAACCTGCGGAAAGAGCGGCTCGAACACCGTGCGCGTTGCGGCGGGCAGCATCGGCAGTATCGATAGCGCCGCCGAGGAAACGCCGATCATCTCGCCGATTCTCAGGATGTGGCGCGAATGCGCCGGGACGCACGCGGTAATCGACGCCTGCCCCTGCTCGATCGTCCGGGCGAAGCGCTCGAGCCTGCTCCGGTCTTCGGAGAAGGCGAAACCCATGATGCGGTAGGTCTTTGCCATGTAGGCGAGGTGCAGCCGCTGCTCCTCCTGCGACAGCGGCGCGCACTGCTTCTCCACGTTCTCGAGCAGGCTGAAGCCGAAGTAGGTCTGCATCCACGTCGGGATCCCGATCCTGGCGTGGCGCCGCTGGATCCCCTGCAGCTGGCTGCGCACCCGGCGGCTCGAGATGCCGCCGCTCGGCCGCGCGCCGGAGTCGGTCACCTCGCGGATGAAAAGATCGGTCTGGTAGAACGAGTTCGCCATCGAGCGCAACGACCGGAAGCGCGGCGGAAAGCTCGTGTCGTGCGTGGTGATGAACTCGCGCAGCAGGAAAAAGTTGAGATAGGCGGCGATGCCCGGCCGGTAGCCGCAGCGGAACCACAGCCGGCTCACCAGGTCGAGCTCGGCGGGAAATCCCGCCCCGAGCTTGGCGTTGTCAAAGCGCTCGTACGGAGGGTCGAAGCTCCGGTAGAGCTCGAGATGGGCAGTCATCTTGTGTACTGTACGGAAAAAGGCACAGAATAGATGCATGAAAAAAGTCAGGGCATCGATGATGAACGCGATCCACGACCTGCCGCTGCTGGTCGCGCGCGACGAAGGCTTCTTCCGCGACCAGGGCCTCGACGTCCAGATCGTGAAGACCCCCGGTTCGGGGCAGCGCGATTCCGACCACCAGGCGCTGCGCCCGAACGTGTTCGACCGCACCATGGAGGCGCTCTACGACCAGGGCGCGTGCGACCAGTTCCGCATGTGCGAATGGGGCGTGATGAAGCGCACGGTGGAGTCCAACGTCGCCGCCGGCCACCGCCCGGCCAAGATCGTGGCGCTCGGCTCGGCGATGTCGTCGTTCGCGATCGTCGCCGCGCCGAAGTCGCGCATCTACGAGCCCGAGCAGCTGAAGGACCGGTCGATCGCGGTAAGCCCGTTCAACGGCTCGCACTTCACCACCCTGAAGCTGCTCGAGGGGTTCCTCAAGCGCGAGCAGATCAAGACCACTTTTGCCGGCACGATGAAGGAGCGCCTCGAGGCGCTCGCGCGGGGCGAGGTCGCGGCCGCGAGCCTGATGGAGCCCTGGATCAGCGTCGCCGAGAAGCGCGGCCTGCGCGTGCTGATCGAGTCGCACTCCACCCGCAGCGAAGCCGCCGGCGACGAGCTCGACGGCCCGACGCTCGCGAAGATGTTCCGCGCCGAAGCTGCCGCGGCGGAGGCGATCGACAAGGATCCCGAGCGCTACGCCCACTACCTGGTCGAGGAAGCCGGCGGGCTGCTCGAGCTGAAGGACCTCAGGCTCTCCCGCATCCTGAACGCGGCGCCCGAGCCCTATACGCGCGAGCGCTTCGACCACACCTACCGGTGGACCCTCGGCTGGGGGCTGGTGCCCCCCGGCGCCACCTACGAGAACACGGTCGACAATCGCGCCTGGCAATGACCACCAGGCTTCCCCTGTCGCGCTATCTTGCGCTGCTGCTCTGTTTGTTTGCGTCCGCCTCGTTCGGTCAAGCGATCAAGCTGGCCGAAGGCGTCTATGCCATCAAAGGCCCCGGGGCGGACATGAATACCGGCTTTGTCGTCGGCGATCGCGGCGTTTTCGTCTTTGCCTGCGATCTGCCCGATTACGACCGGCGCGTGCAGGCGATCAAAGGCGTCGCCGCAGGCAAGCCGATCCGCTTTGTCGCCAACGGACATCACGCCGGCGACGACAGCATGTGCAATCACCTTTTCGCCGAGCAAGGCGCGCTCGTCGTGGGTTCCAGGGAACTGGCGCGCCAGCTGCTGCCCTACTGGCCGGCGCGGGTGCAGGAGGAGCTCAGGAGAGGCAAGGCGAGGCGGGAGCACCTGGAAGGCAAGAAGGTCGAGATGGCCATGCCCGCCATCCTTTTCGACGACAAAATTACCCTAGACCTCGGAAGCCATGTCGTCGAGCTCATGTCGCTCGGCAAAACGCACACCCCGGATACGACCATCGCCTGGCTGCCAAGGGAGAAAGTCCTCTTCACCGCCGACCTGCTTTTCGTGGAGCTGCATCCCACGGCGGACCACCGCTCGGATGTGGGGCACTGGCAGCGGGTCCTGAAGGAGCTTGCCGCCTGGTCGCCGATAACGGTAGTCCCGGGTCATGGCGTCTTCGCCCCGGGCAATGGAGTGAAGCCGCTGCTCGACCAGAACCGCTACTTCGAAACCATGAGCGCCCGAATCCGCGCGATGCGCGACGCGGGAAAATCCCTCGATCAGATCAAGGCCGGGATCCGCGCGGAACTGGGCGAGTTCGCGGCATGGCCGCGCGAGCGCGCGATCCCGGCGACCGCAGAACAGATCTACCGCGAGCTCCCGAGCCGGTAGCGGCGGCCAGCTCCCGAACTGGATGCTAGCCCGTACCCTGCAACGCCTCGCCGACCTGACACGCCGCGGGCTCGCCGATCCGCGCGTCTTCGAGGCGCTGACCGGCTGCCCGCAGGACTTCTAGCTGCCGAACTTGATGTACTTCACCATCTCCTTCTGCACTTCGGCGGGCTGGTCGAGGAATCCGTTGAACATCTTCTGCACCTCCTCGGGCGGGATGTAGCCGACCTCGATCTTCGCCTTCTTCGTCTCGGCGAGGAACTCGGGGTCCTTGACCGCCTTGGCGAGCGCCTCGCGCAGCAGCTTGACGCGGTCGGCCGGCGTCGCCGGCGGCGCGGCGAAGGCGCGCCCGATCGCCAGCGGCGCAGCGCGGATGCCCATGATCGCCTTGCCCACCGCGCTGGTCGCGAGCTCCTCGTCGACCGGCAGGCTCTCCCAGCCCGGAAGGGCGACTCGCCCGCGCACCAGCGGCCGCACCGCGCCGCGGTCGGCGGCCAGCTTGATCGTCGTGGCGAACGCCGCCCAAGCGTCGACTTCCTTGCGCTCGACCGCGAGCAGGATGTCGGCGTTTGCGGGATAGCCGGACACCAGCTTGAAATTCGCGCCGGCGAACTCCTTCAGGAGCAGCGGAAAGTCGTGCGCGTTCGAACCCGGGCCGGTGGTGCCGACGATGAGCTCCTTGCCGGACTTCTTCAGCTCGTCCCAGCTCTTGTAGGGCAGGTCGGAGCGGATCGACAGCGCCACGCCGTCGGCGCCGGACGATCCCAGCCACTGGAAGCGGCGCAGGTCGAAGCGCGCGGCTTCCACCTTGGTGAGCTGGGCGATCCCCACCGCGGGGTTGGCGGCGAGCAGCGTGAGGCCGTCGGGCTTCGCCACGGTGTAGACGTGGTTGGTCGCGACGAGATGCGCCGCGCCGGTCATGTTCTGCACGATCACGTTCGGCTTGCCCGGCAGGTGGTTGCCGAGGTGGCGCGCGGCGATGCGCGCGGCGATCTCGAGGCTGCCGCCCGAGGCGCCGATCACGATCGTGACGGTCTTGCCCTCGTAGAACGAGCCCTGCCCCCAGGCGGCGGGAGCCGCGGCCAGCACGGCGAGCGCGGCTGCGAAACATGGTTTTCTCATGGTCATCCTCCTATCGTCATTAGACCGGCTTCGAACGGAAAATGCAGCAGTCTCACGAATACAAGGTAGAAGAAGCCCCACGCGGCGGCGGTCAGCGCGATCGACATCGCCCACCCCGCCCGGCTCTGCAGCATGAGGTAGGAGAATACGAACACCGGGACGGCGGCGGGGAAGCCCGCGAGCAGCACGAGGGCGATGAACGCCACCATCCAGGCGAAGACCGCCAGGACCCGTCGCCGGTCCCCGGCGCTCTCGGCCGGCTGCGGCGGATCGCGCAGGTCGATCACGGTCTGCGCCGCTGCGAGCGCGAGCAGCGGGATTCCCATGGTGAGCGGGAACAGCGCCGCCTTCTGCGGCCAGGCGAGCGCGGCGTACACCGCGTAGCCCGCGACCGCCGCCAGCCCGAGGCTGAAGATGGCTGCGCCGCTAAGCCGCACGAGTCCTGCGCTCCTGGATATAGGGGTACGCCACGACCAGCGCGGTAAGCACAATGAGGACGATCACCAGCGGCTGGGTCAGCCAGCCGAAGCCGTAGCGCGCCATCGAGATGAAGAGGTAGGTCTCGGCGAGCTTGCCGAGCACGAAGCCGAGCACCAGCGGCGCGCGCGGCCAGCCGTAGCGCACCATCAGATAGCCGACCGCGCCGGCGCCGAGCGTCACCAGGAGGTCGGCGATCTGCTTGTTCGCGGTGTAGCTGCCGACGAATACCAGCAGCAGGAGCAGCGGCAGGATCAGGCTGCCGCGCACGCGCGTCACCAGCGCCAGGTACTTCAGGCCGCAAAGGCAGATCACGACCGTGATCACGTTCGCGATCACCAGCGTCCACACCATCGAGTAGGTGACCGAGAGGTGCTTGGTTAGCATGTCCGGCCCGGGGTGCAGGCCCATGATCAGGAAAGCGCCGAGCAGGATCGCCATCGCACCGCTTCCCGGCACGCCGAAGGCGATGGTCGGGATGAGGTCGCCGCCCTCCTTCGAGTTGTTGGCCGCGCCCGGCCCGAGCACGCCGCGCACGTCGCCCGCGCCGAAGCGGCTGCGGTCCTTGGCATCCTTCGCGCTCTGCACCGCGTGCGCGTAGGCCATCCACTGCGCCACGCCGCCGCCCGCGCCGGGCAGGATGCCGACGAACACGCCGACCGCCGAGCAGCGCACCACCAGCCACCAGTGCGTGAACGCGTCGCGCACGCCCTGCCAGACGCCGCTGCCGAGCTTCGCCGGCGCACTGCCGGCAATCGAGGTGCCGCGCACCGCGAGGTCGATGATCTCGGGGATCGCGAAGATCCCGACCAGCACCGGGATGAGGTCGAGCCCTTCCCACAGGTAGGTGAGGCCGAAGTCGAAGCGCAGGATGCCCGATTGCCGCTCCTGCCCGATGGTGGCGAGCAGCAGGCCGAGGAATCCCATCGCGAAGCCCTTAATCTGGGCGCGCGTGCCGAGCCCGCTGAGCGAGGTGATGCAGGCGATCCCCATCACCGTGATCATGAACAGCTCCGGCGAGCCGAAGGTGAGCACCAGCGGCCGCACGATCGGGATCGACACCGCGAGCGCAGCCGCGCCGATCACCGCGCCGATGAGCGAGCTCATCAGCGCCGCGCCCAGCGCGCGCGCCGCCTCGCCCTGCTTCGCCATCGGGTGCCCGTCGACCACCGTCGCGGCCGACAGCCCTTCGCCGGGCACGCCGAACAGGATCGAGGTGATGTCGCCGGTGGTCGCCGCCACCGAGTGCATGCCAAGCAGAAACGCGAACGCCTCGACCGGCGTCATCTTGAAGACGAAAGGCAGCATCAGCGCGAGCGTGGCGGCGCCACCGATCCCCGGCAGCAGGCCGACCACGAAGCCGAGCGCCATCCCGACCAGCATCAGGCTGAACGCGTTCCACTGCAGCACCAGCAGCAGGCCCTGGACCAGCGCGTCGATCATCGGTGAGCGATGCTAAGACAAAAAGGCCCGGTCCCCGCCCGGGGCCGGGCCTTGCGCGCTCGAAACGCCTACTTGTTCAGGTCTTTCGACGCCGGCGTCCTGCCGCCCTGCACGCCGAGCCGGCCGCCGGTGCCGAGCCCGCCCTTGACCTCCTGCGCCTTGTAGTTCTTCGCGGCCTTGACCAGGTTGTTGTAGGCGTCGGCGAAGGAGCTGGCGATGACCTTGCCCTCCGGCGTCTTGGTGTACCCGCCCATGGTGGCCCCCGCACCACCGCCGAACACCGCGCCCCAGGCGCCGAAGTCGGTCTTGGACGAATTGCCTTCCGCCGCCGCGAGCTGCACGCTGGAGCGGTTGTCGACCAGCGTCAGCATGGTCGAAGCTTCCTTGAACTTCAGGCTGCCGGCCACCGAGCCGACCGCCGAGCCCCACGAGCCGAGCTTGCTGGTGAGCCCGCCCACCGCTGCGCCCAGGCCGCCCGAATCGCGGCTGCTGAAGGTGATGCTCGGGTTCATCGCGTAGTCCGCGGCCACGATCTGGCCCTTGCCGAAATCGCTGCCCTCGCGCGTTTCGCCCGAGCGCTCGAGATTGCGCTCCTGCATCATGACGTTCATCGCCTGGCCGCGCTCCACCACGACGAAACAGTTGGACTGCTGGATGAGCATGCGCAGCAGCGGCACGGTCGACTGGATCTGGTATTGCTGCATCGTGCGCCACCAGTTGGCGTTGCGATCCTCGACCACCGCGAGCGTGCCGAGCGTCTCGTCGCACTTCTCAAGCTGGCCGCCGGCGGTCTGCGATTGCGCCCAGGCGGCGCCGGCCGTCAGGCCGAACAATGCAACAAAGACCATCTTCATGACGACCTCCCCTTTCGTTATGCGAGCCCTGCGCCGCTAGCTTACGCCACTAACGCCCGTTCCTCCACGGCAAAAAATCACTCCTTCCGGCACGACCGCGGCCGGTATTTCGGCGGCAGCGTTCCCTCGGTGCAGTCCCAGCTCGCGATCTGGCCGCCCGAGATCCGCGGCCGCAGCAGGATCGTCCTGTCCGCAAGGGATGACCCGGCTTCCTTCGACAGGGTGAGCGTCACCACCCCGTCCGCTCCAAGAGCGGCGCTGCCGTATTTGCCGCTGCTCTCGGGCGCAGGCTGCAGGTCGGCGGCGCGCGCCGGCATCTTGCCATTCGATACGTAGTATTCCGTGACCGCGGTGCGCCAGGGCGAACCCAGCAGGATCACCTCCGAAACCCGCGCGCGCTGCGTGTAATCCCCGTAGGCCGGGATCGCCACTGCGGCGAGGATGCCGACGATGAAGAACATCAGCGGCACCACGCAGACCACCACGATGACCGCCACGCCGTTCGGCGGGGTCGGCGCGCCGTAGCGATTCGGGCCGTCGGTCCCGGGAATGAACCAGAAGATCAGGTTCGCCAGCGGAATCAGGAGCACGAGCGATAGCCAGCCGCTGGTATTGAAGTCGTGGCAGCGCTGGATCGTCAGCATGAAGCCGATCGCGAGCAGCGCCAGCCACATCACGACCAGCGCGGCTACCCCCGCCGGGCCGAGCGCGGCGGCGAGAATCGCGCCGATCACCCCGATCAGCAGGTAGAAGCCGAAGCCGTAGGCGATATAGCGCACGCGCCCGATGCGGCCCGAGACCCGAGAACACCTTGACCAGCTGCGTTTCGCCAGCCGCCTCGCTGACCGCCGCCTTGGGCGCGTCGTACGGATTCACTGCCTGTGACATCGTCCCCTCCCTTCTTGTTGGCTATCTCGCCAGCGGATCGGGCCGCAACTGGAACTTCACCACCTTCGGCCGGTTCTCCTTGCCGCCCTCCACGTGGAATACCGTCCGGTTGGAGCTCGTCGCCCACAGCGCCCGCCCCTTCCAGCCCGCGCCCGGGTCGTCGATGCGGCCCTCGGCCCACTTCGCGAAGAAGCCCATGGGATAGGGCACGCGCAGCGTGACGAACTTGCCGTCGACCAGGGCGAAGTACGCGTCGCTCATGTTGCCGGTGGCGATCGGCACGTTTTCGCCCAGGCCGAAGGTGTTGAACCAGTCGACCCAGGTGTAGTAGCTCGCCTCGGCGCTGCCGTCGTCGGTCACGTCCCGGAACTGCGGCCCCGGCAGCCGGTATAGCGTCCAGCCCTCGGGGCAGTGCTTGCCTGTCGCCTGCGGCCCGTTCAGCGGTCCCTTGCACTTGCGCCGGTCGAAGCTCGCGAGATGGCCGCTCGCGAGCGACGCCCAGAACACCCCGTTGCGGTCGATGTCGCCGCCGCGCGTGCCGTAGCCGGGGAACGGCACCTCGTAGATCTCCGTGATGGCGGTGTGCGTCGGGTCGGGGCCCGGCGCAACGCGCACGACCACGCTCGGGAACGGCGCAAGCGACGTGCCCCAGACGGACCCGTCCTTCGGATTCACCGCCACGCTGTACATGTTCACCGTGACGCGCGTATCTCCCTCGTCGCGCCTGCCGTTGCCGTTGGTGTCGAGGATGAAGGGCGTCCAGCCCTGCGCTCTTTTCTCGTCGCCGGTCTCTTCGAACATCTTGCGGTCGAGCCAGCCGATGACGCCGGCGCCGCCGACCCCGCTCGAAGTCCACAAGGTGTTGTTGGCGTCTTCCGCGAAAATCACGTGGTGCGTCGGGAAGCAGGTCGAGATCAGCGTCCACTTGCCCGACGCCGGGTCGTACATGGAGAGGTGCCGCGACGCGCTGTTCAGCGGAAATACCTTGGCGGACGGGTGATCCCCGCCCTTCTTGCAGTAGTCCGGATTGTCCGCAGGGCGGATGCGCGCCGCGGCCCACACCCGGCCCTTCTCGTCCATCATCTGGTTGTGCGTGCTGGTCTGGCTGTCCCAGATCGGCTCGGCTCCCCAGTACGGCGAGGGCGCCATCGGGTCGGTGCGGTGCGACGGCGTCTTCGGGTCGCGCACCGGGTGCTTCACTTCCGTCGCCGCGTGCTTCGCCGGGTCGAGCACCGGCCACAGGTCGGTGCTGTTCTCGGGTGCGCCGTAGAGCTTGCCGTTGGCGTTGAGCGTCGGCCTGCGCCGGTCGGTCGAGATCAGGTCGTGCATGTAGGCGGTGGGCCGGCTCCAGTCCCACAAGGTGAGCACGACGTTGCGCTCGATGCCCTGCGGCCGCGCCGGCTGCGCGAACGGCAGCTCGCCAGCGGCAATGCGGTCGGTCCAGTCGGCCCACAGCGACAGCGAGCGTTCCGTTCCGAGCCGGTTGGCCGCGGCGATCATCTGCGTCATCGCCTGTCCCGATGCGATCCGCCGCGCCCACGCTGCCGTGGATTTCATGTGGGCGAAGTCCTTGGGCATGGTGCGAGTGCCTTTGGTACCCAGCGCGTGGCAGGACATGCAGCCGTTGGTCTTGACCGTGTTCAGCCATTCGCCCTGCGTCCGGATTCCCGGCTCGATGCCGTTGCCCTTGGCTCCGGTGCCGGGGAACTCGCTGCGCGGCGGGATCCTGAGCAGCGAGTACCAGTAGATCGGCGGATAGTATTCGGCGGCAGCCGCTGTGCTGGGCGCCGCCACCGCGGTGAGATCGAGCTTCTTCCCCGGCACCGCGCGCACTTTCGGCGAGTCCACCAGGCCATAGCCGCGCACCCACACGCTGTAGGTCGCGCGCGGCAGCTCGGGCACCAGGTAGCGACCGCGATCGTCCGTCACCACGATCTTGGTGAACCTGGTCGGCAGGTCGGTCGTCTCGGCGATCACCCAGACGCCGGCTTCCGGGCCGTTGGCGCTCGTCACCACGCCGCCGAGCTCGTCTTCACGCGAAGACTGGGTCGCGCATGCGGCAAGCAACGCAGCCGCCGCTCCGATTGCCCAACGCAACGTCCTCGCGATCGTCATGTTACCCCCTGACAAAGCGTATTTCATTTTACCCGCAGCGCTTCCAGCCGTTGCGCGACCTCGAGCGCGGAATCCGGCCGGCGCCAGCGGCGCCTGCTCAGCAGCCGCGCGATGAGATCGCTCGCCGCTTCGGGCAGGTCGGCGCGCAGCACGGCAAGGGCCCCGGCGTCCGGCGCCGGCAGGCGCCCGGCCAGCCATTCGAACAGGATCACGCCCAGGGCGTAGAGGTCAGCGCGCGCGTCCACGTCTGAGCCGCGCGCCTGCTCCGGCGCCATGTAGGAAAGCGTTCCGACGATTGCGGGCAGCGCGGAATCGGCACCCTCGATGCGCGCGATCCCGAAATCGATCAGCACCGGCTCGCCGCCCGAGCGCAGGATCACGTTCTCGGGCTTGAGGTCGCGGTGCACCACGCCGGCGCCGTGGAGCGCGGCGAGCGCGTGCGCGATCGGCAGCGCGGTCTGCACGACCTCTACGAGCGCCGGCCGCGCGGCACGCTCCATGCGCCGGCGCAGGCTTTCGCCGGCGACGAACTCCTGCACCAGCAGGATGCCCGCGTCCTCCGTGTGATTGAGCGCGTACACTCTGGCGATGCCGGGGTGGCGCACGCGCGACGCGGCCTCCAGCTCCGCGCGCGCCGAAGCGAGCAGGCGCGCGCGCTGCGCCGGCGCGTAGACCTGCGCCAGCGCAAGCTCCTTCAGCGCCACGTCGCGCGCATTGTCGAGGTCGAACGCCCGAAACACGGCGCCGAACGCGCCGCTGCCCAGCCTTTCGCGCACCACGTAGCCTTGCGTGCCGCCCTCGCCGCCGCTCGCGACGCCACGATGCTCCTCCGCGAGCGCGCTCTCGCTGAAGTCGAGCCGCCCGATCTCGGCCTTCAGCTCGGCGGCATGCACGCCGAGGCGCTGGGCCTGCGCCTTGCGCAGGGCGATCGCCAGCTGCTTCTCGGCGTTCCGCGGCAGGCCCCGGCGCACCAGAGCGCGCGCGAGCAGCATGCGCGCCGCGATCTCAGGCCCCGTGAGCTCGCGCGTCTCGTGCCAGGCCACCGCGTCCGTGAGCCCGTCGACGTCCGCCGGCCGCCCCTCGCCGAGCGCGATCTCCGCCTGCGCCAGCCTGAGCGAGATCCGTTCGTAAGCGCTCGGGTCTTCCGGCAGCACCTCGCGCGCTTCTTCGAGGTAGCGCTGCGCCAGCGCAGGCTCTCCCTGGCGCGAGGCCGCAAGCGCGGCGTCGCGCGCGGCGATGAACCGGACGTAGGGCAGGCCGCTTTCCCGGGCTCCGCGCAGGGCGGCGTCGAACCGGGCGAGCGCCTCGGGCAGGCGCTCGAGGCCGGCGAGGCACTGTCCGACGTAGTGCTCGGCTCTCAGCATCTCCAGCGCCGAGCCCTGGCCGGCCAGCAGCGCGCGCGCGCGGCCGAAGAATTCCAGCGCGTGGCTGAAGCGCCGCGCCTCGAGATTCAGGCGACCGAGCAGGACGAGGACGCGCGCGATCTCCGGGTGGTTGCCGAGCGTCGCCCAGTCGGCGAGCGCGAGCGAGTACTGCAGGCTCGCGTGCTCGATGTCGCCGCTCCAGCCGAGAACGGTGCCGAAAGCGGCGAGCGCCTCGGCGCGCCCGGCGAGATCGCCGAGCGCGTCGAACGCCCGCACCGCGTCGATCAGCTGCGCCTTGGCGCGCGCGCCCTGGCCGAGCCGGTTGAGCGCGATGCCGTGGGCGAGCTGGGCGCGCGCGTGCGGCGCGGTGCCGGGCTGCGCCGCGGCGAGCAGGGCGGCGGCATGCTTGGCCGACGCGCGCGCCGCGCCGGGCCGCTCCGTGTCGCGCATCGCGTGCCGCTCAGTTCTGCGTTACGGGCCCCCAGCGATAGCCCCGCAGGTCGAACTTCACGCCGGGCTGCTGCGACACCACGACGACGCGCAGCTCGCGCCCTGAATCCTCCACCGGCGCGATCACGCCGGTCGGCCCCTGCTTCGAGGCTGCGCGGCCGAGCTGCTCGTCGCCTGCTTTCACCACCACGCCGACCCCGACGCGCTCCCTCGGAATCACCACCAGCAGGATATGGCCGCGGCCGGGGGCCGGAACCGAGAACGCCGCTTCGCCGCCGTCGCCCTGCTGCGCCCGCGCGGTCTCCTGGCCGAGCTGCGTGACCAGGGGCGCGGGCTCGGCTTCGGTCTTGAGGCGGGCCTTCGCGGTCCGGATCCAGCGGTGCTCGACCGGCGCGAGGCTCTCGCTCGGCCAGAAATAAGTCTGCAGCGTGTACTCGAGCTTCGGGTCGAGCTTGGCCGCCTCCTGGAACACCGTGACCTCGACGCTCTCGGGTGCCGACGCTTCATGCGTCAGCAGGGCGAACCTGGATAGCGCGACGTCCTTCGCAAGCTCCCTTTGGCCGGCGTCGGCGAGACTCATGTCGAGGTCGACGGGGATCGACGGAAAGGCGAGCCAGACATAGACTCCGGCTTGCAGCTGCAGCGCGAAGCGCTCGGCCGGCTTCTTCAGCTTCGGGTCGATCGCGGCGAACCGGTAGCGTTCCTCGGCTCGCTTGGGGTCCCCCTTCGCGCCGAGCTGGCTCCTAATGCGGTCGAGCGCGAGCTTGAGCTCCAGGTCCTGCGAGCGGTCGAAGCGCTTCAGCCCTTCCTTCCACTCGCGCTCGTAGAGCGCGGTGCGGGTCTTCATGCGCTCCGCATCCAGCAGGTCGTACACGTAGTCGACGCGCTGCGCGAAGTTGATCGCGGCCGCGCTCGGCGTGCGCTTGCCGCCGACGAACACCACGTTGCCGGCGTTCAGGACCGCCACGACCTGCCCGGCCGTGTTGACGATCGGGCTGCCGCTCGCGCCGCCGGTCGCGGGCAGCGAGTGCAGGACCACGCGGTTCGGCCCGGCGCTGAGATGCGTCAGGAACGAGTCGGTCACGTTGATCACCTGGCCGCGCTGCGAGATCGGCACCGGATTCCTCACGCTGCCGGTGATCAGGCCCTCGGCGGGAAAGCCGACGAACGCCACCGGCTCGCCCGCGCCGAGCGATTCGACCCGCGACTCGACCAGCAGCGCGAGCGGCGCCGCCAGGCGTTCCTGGTTCTCGACCTGCATCAGCGCGACGTCGGCCACGGGGATCAGCTCGACGCGCTTCGACGACGACAGGTCCCTCTCGGCGGGCTCATAGGCCATCGCCGTCTTCTCGAACAGCTCGTAGCCGGGATGCAGCGTCACCGACACGACGCGGTGATCGTGGTGCGGCGCGATCGCGCCGCGGATCACCAGGGACTGGTCCTTGCCCAGCCGCTTGTAGATGTCGGCGACGTGGGCGTTGGTGATGACGCGTCCGCCGGGGCCGATCCAGGCGGTGCCCATCCCGGTCTCGCCGCCCGCGCTGTCGCGGATCAGGACCAGGTAGACCGATTGCGTGGTCCTCGCGATGACCTCCGCTGGAACCGACTGCAGCGCGGCGCTCTCGATCCGATAGGTGCGCGTCAGGACATACCCGAGCGCGAGCACCAGCACGACCACGCCGGCGAGCGCGGGTCGCACCCAGCTGCGCGCGCGGCGCATCTCGCTGCCGACCTGCTCCGCGGGCCGGTCGTGCGCCAGGGTTTGCGGCCGCTCGTCGACGATCTCGACGCGCAGCGTGGCGCCGCGGTCGAGCTGCAGCACGCCGCCGCGCACCAGCTCCTGCTCGTCGAACGCGGGCCTGCCGTCGACCTGCACGGCGTTCTCGGTATTGAGCGCCAGGCGGTAGCGCCCGAGCGAGCGGCGCAGCGCCAGGTGCTCGCTGCCGACCCCGCGCTCGCGCAGGTGCTGCGCGAACACGATGTCGCAGCGCGCCGGGTCGCGGCCGAGCACGATCGTCTCCTTGGAATCGGGGAAGAAGTATTCCTTTTCCCCGCCGACGGTTTCCCCCGCCGTGACCACGATCCGGATGCCGTTCATTTTGCCCTCCCCTCGGGTTGCTAAGTGTAAGATGAAATTGTGAATCGCTGCCTGGGCGTGTTTTGCGTGACGGGAGCCATCATGGCGGGCTTGAATCCGGCGGCGGCGCAGGACGCCAGCGTGCTGAGCGCGGGGGCGGTCGAGCCGGGCCTGGTCGCCGCGCTCGCGGTCTACCAGAAGGAGACCGGCAGGAAGGTGGCGGTGACTTTCAACACCGCGCCGCAGATCCGCGAGAGGGTCGAGAAGAAGGGCGAGAAGTTCGACGTCGTGATCGTGCCGCCCGCGGTGATGGACGCGTTCGCCGAGGCCGGCCGGGTGGAGCCCGAGCGCGTGATGCTGGGCCGCGTCGGCCAGGGGATCGCGGTGCGTCCCGGCGCGCCGGTTCCGGACATCTCGAGCGTCGAGGCGCTCAAGCGCGCCATGCTCGAGGCGGACTCGGTGGTGTTCAACCGCGCCACCGGCGGCCAGTACATCGAGAGCATGCTGCGCCGGATCGGCGTGTACGACCAGATCGAGGGCAAGACCACGCGCTACGCGAGCGCCGCGCAGGTGATGGACCACCTGCTCAAGGGCAAGGGCCGCGAGGTGGGCTTCGCGCCGATGACCGAGATCATGCAGTACAAGGACAAGGGATTGCGCTTCGTCGGACCGCTGCCACCCGAAGTGCAGCAGCACAACGCGTACGTCGCCTCGCCGATGCGCGGCGCCGCCAACGCGCAGGCGGCCGCGATGCTGGTGCGCTATCTCGGCACCGCGCCCGCGAAGGCGGCGCTCGTCTCCGGCGGCGTCGAGTAGCTGTGAAGCGTCAAGAGGTTGTTCTCGGACTGGGCCAGACGACGGGAAGGCGTTAGACCTTTGATGCCTTGATGCGGGCGATGCCAGTTGTACAAGTCGACGACAGAGCGCCCATGTTAC
>Ga0187893_10005781_pt1 | contig 21819 bp, 25 predicted proteins | sample MA1701074metaG_FD_139574 | JGI IMG/M metagenome (GOLD analysis project Ga0187893, IMG submission 139574) | White microbial mat communities from a basaltic lava cave in the Kipuka Kanohina Cave System on the Island of Hawaii, USA - MA170107-4 metaG ...
AGCAAGGGGCCATAGGTTTCCTCGGCGCGGTCGGCCGCGGCGCGCAGCTTGTCGTAGTAGTCCTTCTTGTCCATGGCCCAGCGCTTGGCGGGCAGATCGAGGAGAGCCGTGGCTTCCGCTTTGGTAATCGGCAATCGGTCCTGCTCGGGAATGCCGAGCCTGGCCTGCGCTTCGAGCCTGGCCTTGACGATCGACCCTGGATCTTCGACACCCTGACTTTGCAGGCGTTGCGTCACCCGCTTCACCTCCGGCGCCTCATTGACGGCCTCGGCCGGATCCTCGCTGCGCAATTCCCTGAGCTTGTCGGCACGGGCTTTGGTCTTGTCGTAGACCTTGGCCCGCATCTCGTAATCGGCCGACCCCGGCTCGGGAACCAAGCCATCTAGATGGCGGCGCATGGTGCCGTCGTCCATATCGTCGAGACCGCGGCCCGCCGCGTATTCCATATCGGCCTGGCGGCGATCGAGGACGTAGTTGTTCCACACCGACGGCTCGACCGCCTTGCGGTAGCTGTCGATCTCGAAATCCTGCCGCCCCAATCCGCTGTCGCGGCGCGAAGCGATGTCGTCGGCGGCCTGCTGCTTTAGGTCCCACAGGCGCTCTTGCAGTTGGGTCTTTTTTGCTGTCTGCACCTGATCGACGAGGCGGGCCCTCTGGTCAAGAGAGAGGTTGGGGTATTTGCCGCTATACTGGGAACCTTGACGGGGATGGTCTTGCGCGTACTCGCGCTCGCTCTGGCGCTCGCTGTCGGTACGCAGAAGTCCGGAATCCGGCGCACGATCAGCATCCGACAGTGTCCCCGTTGCGGCCTGCGCGGTTCTGACCGGCTTGTCTTGGGTCTCACCTTGCGCCTCTGGGCCGGGAAGTCTGGCTCCCGCACCGAGCGCGGCATAGCTGGTGAGCGTTTGATCGCCGCGACCGTTGGAAACGGGCGTCGGGCCCTGCGCAAGGCTTGGCTCGCCCGACCCATAGTCGCCGGCACCGGGGAGACGGGCGCCTGAGCCCAGTGAAGCCAGGACACGCCGAGCCAGACTGACCTCGTTGACACTCCCATGCTCCGCCCCGCGGTCTCCCTTCGCTTCGTCGTGAGGAACGGAAAACCGGACGCCTGGAATCTTGCCCAGTGTCTCGCGCAAAATGCGCGCGTGCGCCTCCGCCCCTTTGTCGCTGTCGAAGTACGCCACCGCCTTCTCGTCGGTCACGGCGTAAGGCTCGGTGTGGATGGTGAAGGGGCGCCCGCGGCCGTTCTCGCTGCGGGTCACGACTCTGGGCTTGAGCTCGACCCCGAACTCGTCCTTGTAGAGCTTGGCAATGGCGCCGGCGTATGCGTTGGCCGCCGAACGCTGCTCGGGCGTGGCCTTGTCCGGAATGACCACCATGGGGCTCGTTGGCTTGCCAACCGGTCCCGAGTTGGTGTCGAGGTTGACGACGACGCCACCGGATTTGAAGATGGCTTGGCGTTCGGATCGCGACGGGGCCTGCTCGAGGATAGCCAGCGCCGGAGCAGATGTTCCAACCCCGCGCCCGCCTTGTGTTCCATCGGCAGCCGCCCTGAGCGCCCCGACGAGGTCGGCCCGATCACCACGGACAAGGGCGTCCTTGCCGAGCCCGGCCTGTTCCAGTGCGCCTTCGACAACGGCCCGATCCGTAGGCTCCAGATCCCGAAGATCGGAATGCTTCTCCAGGATCTCCGCAGCACGCGCGGCGTCCGAAGCCCCGCTCTGGGTCCCCGGCGCCCCCTTCGCTGGTCCGGCATCGCCCGGACCTTGCCCGCCGGGATAAAGGGCCGTCGGCTCTTGGGAGCGTTCGCCCTCGATATCGCGAATGATGGCATCGGGACTGTCGCCGTGATCCAGGCGCCAGCGGATGTGCTCGGACTCGAGCACGGCGAAGTCCTTGCGCCGGACCTCGTCCTTCTCGATCGGCGTCAGATACGGATTGAGCTGGAGGTTGCGCTCGTAGTCCTGCTTGATGGCGTCGATGTTGCCGGAAAAATCAAGCCGGGTCTTATAGTCCTCGACCGCATTCAGGGCCGAGCGCTTTTGCTCGGCCCGCTCGAAGTTGGTCGCCGTCCCGTAATAGCCCCGTTCGGCGTCGAACAGCTTGTCGTCGTAGACGGGCTTCAGCTTTTCCGGAACCGTTGCGAGAAAGCCCCGCGCGCTCTCGGTGTAGCTCTTGGTCCATTCGTCGGCGAAGGCTGAGGCTTTTCCAGGCTCTATGCCGCGCAGCGCCGTGTCGAACGCCTTGTCCTGCTCGAACTTGAATTCCTGAAAGGACCGCTCGGTGTTGTAGGCGTCCGCCTCGCCAAGACCGCCGCCGAAATCGGCGAAGGCCGAGCCGAGGCTCGCCAGAGCATTGCCGAATTGCGCCTGCGAGCGCCCCACCGACGCAACTTTGCTGTCGATGGTGGCAATGGGCGGGCTTTCGTGGACGCGGATGGGCGAAAGCGACTCGCGTGTGGGGAGCTTGGGCATGAGCTTAATTATATCCGTAGCGATAGCTTGAGCCGCCGCCGGAAAACCCGCCGGCGAATTTCGACAACCCGCCGATGCCGCCGATCAATGTGGCCGCCGCCGAATAGCCCGCCGCCTGCCGCGCCGCCTGGCCTTCGAAGCGTCTTGCCGAGGCTTGTAGCTCGCGGCCCTGGCGGTCCCGGTTGCCGGCGTACTGCAGGTTTCCGGCCTGGTAGCCGCCGTACTGCTCGATGCCCTTGATGATGTTGAGGGTCGTGGGATCGGTCGCGGAGAAGCCAGATGACGCCCCCACCGCCTGCACCCGGCTTTGCAAAAGCATGGCCTCGCGCCGCTTGGCCTGGGCGTCGTCCTGGGCTGCGACCTGCTCTTCCTTGCCCTTGCGCTCGAGCTGCTTGGCCTCGAACTCGGCCTGCTGTTGCTGCGCCTTGCCGGCGGCAATGGTGCCCGCCGCCGACACCACCGTGCCGAGGATCGAGGCAATGGCTCCTAAGGCTGCCATTCTTTGGCGCTCCATCGATAAAGACGTGACGATCTGGGATCGGGGCGAAAGCCGAACCGCTCCATCCAGGGAATTGCGCCGGGCTCTTTCGGGTCGGGGTCTGCATAGATGTATTTGACACCGTCGCGCGCGGCGTCACGCATGACATCGAGCGCAGCTTTGATGATGGCCCGCTTATAAGCACGGCCTTCCTCGGTGACATCGCAGAAGGCAAACCAGCGCCCGTCGATGAAGGCCATGCCGCCGATGCCGAGAAGGCGCCCGTCGAGATCGCCGACCATGGCCTTTATGGTCGGCTTATCCGCCATGTCGGAATAGGCGGCGATGTCGGCGCGCGTGGCGTGGCGCAACACCAGGGGCACGCTTAGACCTTTTCGTTGGTAGCGACCGTCGGCACGATGGCGAGCACGGTCGCTGGCCTTGGTGCCTTGGCCCGTAGATGCACGCGCGCGTCCGCATCCCACGCGCTCGGGAATGGGAACGCCACCTGATCGAACACGGGATGGATGGCGTCGGCGTCGACGACCGCGCCTTTGTCCATGCGCGGCAGCGCGTCGAGATGGCCGGAATCGGAGCCGAAGAAGAGACCGTTATTATGGGTCTGATGCAGGATGACGCCCATCTTGTCGACGCGCTTCATCTGAGTGAGTGCGGTTCCGGCTTCGGCCGCGTAGGCGAGTTTGGCGCTCCGCCAGTCGGCCGCGTAAGGGAGACCGCCAACGGCATGATGCACGGCTTCCGAGAGCGTCACGGCGCCGCTGCCGGTGTCGACCGCATAGGTGGTCTGCACGCCGGCAGCGTCCGGAGACAAGTCCTTGCCGTGGCCAACCGAGCCCGTGTCATCGGCCCAGAGGATGATGTTTTTGCCGATGAGATGCTGAAAGCCGGTGAGCGCCGTGGTGCGGCCCGTATCCGTGTAGCTCTTGGCGCAATCGGCGAGCCACGTGAGACCCGTATCGCCAACGCACTCGGATTCCATAGCCCACTTCTCGAGATAGCGGACAGTGGCTGGGGCGTAGGCATAGGACTGCGGCGTGAAGTTCGACGTCCAGCGCGCTACCGTCGAGATGCGGAACTCGTCGATGAGCCCGTTCCAGGTCTTGATCGTGACCTCGCCGCGTCGGCCTATCGAGAACGCACTAGAACTGTCGTTGACGGTGCCGGATACGGCGACGTCAACGCCCTCCTGCACGCCATCTACGAACAGCTTGAGCACGTTGCCGGTACGGACGAAGGCCACGTGGTGCCAGCCGGCCGCCGTGAACGTGGTGGTGCCAGTGACGGCGTAGGTGGTGACGTTCGTGGACGCGGACACCTGCACGGCATTGCCGGTGGTGAGAAAAATGCCAATGCTGGAGTTCGTGAGGGTGCCGCCGCCATCGACCTGGCCGCAGATGTAGCGTTCGGTACCATCGCCGCCCTGGCGGTTGAACCAGCAATCGATCGTCCAGTCGCCTGAGCCTAACGTAAAGACATCGTCGTCGGCGTGCGAAAGATAATCGCCCGTCCCGTCGCAGACGAGGGCGGCGGCACCGAACTTCGGCGCCACATCGTCATTGAATTTGGCGTTGCCGTGGGCCGTGAACACGAGCCTCGAAGCGGACGCATCGTTGCCGTTGCCATCCATGTGCAGGAGAAGGACGGTATCGTCGTCGAGCCCGCGGGCGGCCATCTCGCGTTTTATGTGATAATAGACGGCATCCTCGCCCACACCCGGCAGCACCATGGCGCGCTCGACGACGCCGTCCGTCGACCATGTCGACCAGCACACGACGTCTTCCGCGGGCTCGTAGGTCAGGATTTTGACCGTACCGTCCGCCATGACGCAATGAAGCCGCGTATCGGGCTGGCGCTGGATGGCAACGGACACCACGCCGGCCTCAAGAAGATCCGGCACCAAAAGCGTGAGCTCGAAGGCTTCGTAGTCGGCGACCGCATTCTGCGACGGGCCGATCATGAAGGCGCGCTGGCGCGAGCGCTGGATCATGATGGCGCGCGTATCCATCTTGATGGCTCTGAGCGGAGCCGAGCCCAGCGTCGAGATATCGCTGGTCGAGGTGTTGTCGGGCGTCAGCGGCTCGTCGAGCGACGAGGAGCGGATCGAGATTTCCGAGCCCGACGTGCCGACGATAAGCCGCAAGAGCGACACCATGAAATTGATGTTGTCGACGGGCCCAGAGCCGAAGGTGCGGATGATGGGTCCGGCGTCGCCCTCGACATCCTCATCGAAACTCTCGTAATCGTCTGAAACCGATAGAAACAGGCTTCCGCCTTGAGCGTGCGCCAAACGCCCGCCGTGGAGAACCGTTGCTGTCGGAAAGCCGCGATTGTCGGACCAATAGCCTTCCTGCCAGTTGTCGGAGGGTCCAGTGTCGGAGAAGCGCTTCAGCACCTCGACCGCCACAGTCTGGTTGCTGACATAGTCGGTGACGCGGCAGATTCCAGTGACGCCGCCCCCCTTGTACGTGATGACGACTTGGGCCACGCCCGAGACGTAGGATGAAATCCGCGCCCTGTACCAGACCTTGAGATTGTCGTCCTGGTCGTTGATGGAGCGAGTGAAGGTCCCAGTGTCGCCGGTATAGCTCGAGGCCTTGGCGAGATTGGCCGACAGCGGTGCAAAGCCAAGATCGTCGCCGTCGATGGAACGCTCGATCTGCATGGTCCCAGCCCACGTGCCGGTCACGGTAAAGGTGATGGTCCGCTCGCTACTCCCGGTCTCGGCCCCGGTGTCGGAGATGCCAGCCACTTGGATGGCGTCGGTTTTGGCACCTACGTTGCCGAGGAACCACCTCCCGTTCTGGCCCTCGTGGAACAGGCGAAACAGAGCCCCGATGTGGCTGGCGGTAAAATAGGGAATGTCGGATGTCAGCGTCGTGTTGCCAAAGCGCTGGCTGACGTCGAGTTTGGCCGACGAGCTCGATGTGGCCAGAAACGGCCCATCGTCCGGCTCGTAATTGACCAGGGACCACGACCGTCCCGTGCCGCGCCGCTCGACCTTGCGCGGCCGGATGCCGGCACAGTCGACATAGACCACATCGGCGGACTGATCATAGCGGATATTATCGAGATCGTCGGCCCCCCACGGCGCCGGAATCTCCACAACACCCGCAGCCCCGATCTCGATGCTGCTCACGATGCGGTCGAGATCGGTGTCGGACTGCACGGTGATGTGGAAGTTCTGTTCCGGTACAAAGGCCAGGCTGTGATAACCGGTGCCGAGTTGGGTCTCGCGCACAAAATCGTCGTCGCCGCTCGATGACCCTACGCGCAAGGTCACAGGCCCGCGCGAGACGGTAATGGCCACGGAATGCTCGACGCCATAATCGCCGGTATCAACCACGACCTGGCGCCTCGCCCTTGCCAGGGCGCCGATGGAGTCGGCGTTCAGGGTCAAGCCCTGACTATCGAAACGCACCAAATCGGCGGCAGTGCCGCTGCCACCGGTGTCGTTCTGCAATTCGAACTCGGACACGATGACCTTGTCAGGTATCGCAACCGAAACGGCGGAAATGTTGAGGCGCCAATAGCGCCAGGCATTGGCGCCGGTATCTGTATAGCTGGCGTTGGAAAACGTGCGCTTCTCGCTCACCGCCCATCCGGTCTGTGCGCTCCGCGTATCCTCGACTGTCCAGCCGTTTCCGGTGTCGACATCATTGCCTTCAAGCGTCCACGCCTTGGGCGCACTTTTGACATCGGCGCTCGCTGGTCCAGCCCGGACGGTATAGGACTTGATGCGCCGCGTATTGCCGGCTCCGAAATCGACCCGCCACCATTGCGGTACACCCGAGCTGGATTGCCAAGAGGTCGCCGTACTATTGTCGGCTCCCATCCATGCCGGATGTGTAACGCTGGTGCCCTCGCTCTTTGCAGCCACCGTTACACCATTAGTCGTGGCTGCGGTCATGGCTGGCACATAGTCGACCGTGCCGCCAGAGACGCCGGCGATTACGCCACCAGCGCTGGCGCTCGACCACCCCGTATCGCTGAGGCTAACGGTCGTCTCAACGGCCGGGCGCTCGAGCAATGCCAGATTATGGCCGTCATCGCCGAGCCATATCCGCATGGTGCCGTCGGTCAGTTCCGGCAAGGCCACGTCATCCGTGGCAGCCACGAACTCGATAAACGTCGCGCCGGTGTCGTGACGGCTCGAGCCGAAATACTTGGTGCCGGGCCGGAGCGTCATCGAGCCTTGCGTTTTCGGCAGCCAGTTGTTGAAGGTCTCGGCCGAAAGCCGTGTCCGCTCGAGGTCGACGCGCGCCAAAGACTTCGGAGAAACAAGGCCGCGGTTAAAGGCAAAAAGCGGGATATTGCCGCGCGCCACGCTGGCTTAACCCGTAAGGTTGCCGCGGCTGCCGCGATCACGCCGCGACCCGCCCACGCCCCAGCGCGCCGTGGTCCAGCCGGATGCGGGAGCAAACTTGGGCTGTGGCTCGTTCATGGCGTCCTGGTTCTTGGCGCACTTCCTCGCCTTGTCGCGGTCCTTGCCGATCTGCTCCTTCAAGGCCGCATTCTGCGTAATCTTGAGGCACACTCTATAGGCATGCTCGAGTTCGACATAGCGGGTGAAGGCCGCCGACCAGCGCGAAAGCTCGAAGCCGAGGCCGGTATCACTCGACACATAGCGCACATAGATGGGACTTGAGTTGGCCGACCAGAACGACGCGTCGTCGTAGTAATGGAGCAAAGGCAGGGAGAAATATTCGTCCTCGGAAACGGCGACGGTGCGCAGCCAATCCGTGGGCTTGGCGAAGACTTCCGTAAACCCGAACTCTGGCGTGACGCCGGTGTCCGCCGTGGCCTTCACCGTTTCCATGGCGAAGTTCCACGACGCTTCCGACAGGCAATCGGAGACGACGCGTGTCCACAGCGCATTGAGCTCGCGGGCCGCCTCAGCGGCTTCGCCGGTATCGGCGAGGCGCCGGTGGCCAAGCTCGATGAGGGCGGCGTTGAACACGCCGATCTTGGTCGCCATCGTGATCAGACTGCTTTCTTATCGAGAAGCCATGGCTCGACCTTGAGTCCGTTGACCTGACCGAGGTTGTCGAGCGTGATGCCCTCGATGGTGAGCAGGACCTTGAAGGCGCCATTCTGCGGGCGCACGTAGATCAGAGAACCGATCTTGCCTTCCACGAATTTGGAGACGTTGGCCCAGTAGACCGGCTTCAGGATGTCCTCGAGCGTGACATCGGACGCCGGCTTGTGTCCCAGCACCTCGAACTCCTGCCCCAAGACTTGCAGGGTCGAAGGCGCGGCCTTCTTGGGCTGGGCTTCACGGAGTGTCTGCCCCACCTTGGTGACCTGCGGCGTACCGAAGGCCGGCTTGGCCGTCTCGACGGGTGTCGTCGTTTCTGCGGTTGCGATCTTCTGTGCGGCTTGCGCCATGATATGTCCTTTGTGGGTTCAGAGAGAAAGCGAAAGAAAGGGGCCAGGAATGCCCCAGCCCCTTTCCCCATTTCGTGCGTCAGCCGGTGTCGCCGACGAGCGTTGCCGGGCCGGTCGTGCCTTGCGTGGCCCCGGTGTCCTGCAGCGGTGCGAACGCGGCCATATACACCGTACGGTTGGTGGCCCCGTTGTGCGCATGGATCTCGATGAGATCACCGCTGTCGACGCCATACTTGCGTGCCTCGGCAAAATAACCGGCCACGTCAGCAACGTCAGCCAGGGAGCCGGTATCGTCGTAGACCCAGCGCTTGCGCCCGGCCATCGGCTGCGACGCCAGAGAGAAACGATTTGGATTGAAGCTAGACATGGATCATCCCTCCCCCGTTAGATCGCCGACGCATCGTGCAGGAACTGCACAATGCCGGACTGTTGCAGAAGCTTGGCGCCAGTGAACGACGACGCGCGAGCGTAGGAGTAATCCTGCTCGTCGTCGTAGCCGATGGCGACATTGAGACCCTCGCCCTTGTCGAAGGCACTTCCGATCGCGTCGCGATGGTAGAAGTAGCACTTCTCCGAGGGGGTCCCGACGCCGGTCAGGTTGGGATGGAAGATCCAGTTGAAGCCCGCCCAGCGCAAGAGGCGCCGAGCCGGACCCGCGAGGAACTTCATCTCGACGTAATCGGCCTTGGTGAACTCGGGGATCTGCATCAGATAGCCGCGAACTGCGGGTGAGCAGACCGCGAACATCTTGTCTTCCTCCTGCACGGGCACTTCGGCCTCGCCGAGAGTCGTCATCGCTTTCGCAGCAACGCTCAAAGCCATGGTCGAAGCCGCGCCGAGGTTGTTGGTCGCCGTGTCGAGCTGAGCAATGACGTCAGCGTCGATGCGGCGGTTCAGAACCTTGCGCGTTGTCTCCTGCATGAGGCGCTTCTGGTCTCCCTGAGACTGGAAGATGTTGAAGCGAGTTTTACGAACGAGATCGTGCCTGATACGTTCAATGCGATTAGCTAAGTCGCATCCGGTCCATCGAGAACTTCGCGAAAGACCCGCTGCATGTTGCCATGCAGTCCAGACCATATCATCACCTCAACCGTTTTCCCGTGTTGAGGGCTAGGCGCTTCGGGCCGCTTGGCCCTACTCCCTTGCGGGATGGTCGTTGCACCTTCAAACCGTGAGAGAAACTTGCAACGGTTTGCTTGGCTCAGGATTGTCCCGGCACTTGGCTGGGATGTTCCCTGAATTCACCTAGTTCTTCGACGTGCATCACTGCACGAAGGAGCCGCATGACTCAACAAGCGTTGCGGTGGTCTGGGTCAGACTGTCGGCGCGAGCCGGAATCAAACCGTTGATACCGCGGGTCACTGCGGCAGCGCCGCCCGACCCTGCAACCAGGAACGTCGCCTGGTTGCCTTTGATCACAGCCTCGGTGACAGTCGTCTGCCGAAGCCATGACATCCCCTCTTCGAATTCCGCGACAAGCTGATCGCGGTATTGGATTTGGGGTGCACTTTCTGCCATTTGGGCACCTCATAAGTTGCGGTTGAGATGCCGTCGTTCTGGTTGACTCCTTTCGAGGCCGATGCGGGTTGACCGGGTCGCTGTCCCCTCTTTCCTAAAGAAAAAGATGACATGACCCGGCGCCACACTGGCATCCAGAAGCGCGTCACGAACGGGTCGTGGTAGGAAAACGGCCGCGAGCGGCGCCGGATAAACCGGGTTGACCGCGCGTGATGGCCGTCGGGTATCAGCCCCGTTTCCGGGCCTGAATCTTTTGCTGCGCGCCGAGCAATTCCAGCTCACGCGTTTGAATGGTGTCCGACCAGTAGCGGGACGGATTGGACGTGCGCAGGGCCTTGATCTCGGCCAACTCGCGCTCGACGCCCATGCCGGACGGATCGCCGTCCTCGACCACCGTCTCGCCGGGATTGATCTCATAAGAGAGAGAACTTAAAAAGCGCGCGACCTCGGGATCGTTGCCGATGATCGCGCCGTCCATCGTGCGTCCGCCCATCAGGCGCGCGAACGTCGAGTTCGGGTTCTTGGCGTCGGGGCCACCCGGCGCATTCTTGAACAGGGTGCGAATGGCGCCCACGCGGCGATTGTAGGACGGGCCCCACTCGTCCTTCAGCGTACGCTCGGCCTGACGCCAGAAGTCATCGTCGGCCTCGACTTGGGCCGCCGCCTTTTCCTCCTCGAGTTTGTAGTAGGCTGCCAGCCCCGCCGCGACCACGGCCGGCGTGGCGCCCGCCGGATGCACGGCCTTGACAAAGGCGTCGACCACGGGCTTGTCGGCTTCGCCAATCACAGCCCCGTTCGGAAGCTGAATATCCTTGAAGTAGTCCTCGGCCTTCTCTGGCACGCCGAGCGCCTTATGGTAGGCGGCAATCTCCTCGGGCTTGGCGTCCTTGCCGGGGACCTTGATCAGGCCGCCGCCGTTCAGCTTGGCATCGAGCTCACGCCAGTTGCCGTAGACACCCGTCGGGTCGGAGACCCGTTGCAGGCGGCGTAATTCCTTCTCGTAGACCTTCTTGTCGCCGGCCGCGATGTACTCGGCCATCTTCTCGCGCCAGTTCTCCGGCCAGTAGCCGCCGTCCTTGGCCTTGCCGTTGGCCTTGTCGGCAGCCTTGACGGCAGGTTCGGTTTCGTCCTCTTCCTCTTCTTCCTCGTCGGCGCCGACCGCGAGGGTCTTCGCGGGTGCCTTGGCGGTGGTTGCAGGCGGGGACTTCTCCGTAGCGTCCTTGTCGGTGGGCGCTGCTTTCGGCTCGCCCTTGGCTGGCGTGCTCTTGCCGGTTTCGGACGTGGTCTCCGTCTGGCCTTCGCTTTCCGTCGCGGCCGCAATATGCGCAAGATCGTCTGCCGTCAGCGACGCGGGCGCCGCCGTCGTTGTGCTTTCCGTCGAAGTCGTCGTCTCAACGTCAGACATCAGTCACCTTTCTCGATGTTGGCCAGAGCCTGCGTCATCTCTTTGTGCCGCTTCATGGCAGCGCCATAGCGCGCCTTGTCCTTCTTGATCTTCTCGGCCTCGATCAGCGTCCTCAAATCGGCTTCCGCCTGATACTCGGCCATGGAGGCCTTATCGGCCTTGCTCATCGCACCATTCATGTCTGGCTCTCCTTGCCCTCGATCACCGAAACCTTGATCTTCATCGCCTTGACGATCTGCTGGCCCACGGACTGCCTCCCATCGACGAACGCGGCAATGCGCCCATTGGGGTCCTGAGCCGTAAAGCCGTTGTCATAGGTCTGCGCCGCGCCGTTGATGATCCAGTCGAGCGCCCGCTTGACATCTGCTGGTGTCGGCGTCGGCGGCGGAGCGCCCATGGTTTTCTCGTCCCATGCCGTCTCGGCCAGGCGCGCATAGGAGGCCAGCGTCTGGACGGCGCGAATGTCGGCCACCTCGTAGTCGGCCGGAAACCAAACCTCGCGGCGGCGCCGTGGTGCGGGGTCTTTTGGTGCGTTCATCGGCTAGATTACGCGGCTCGGCCGGGCCGGCGCGGCGCGGCTGCTCCGCCACCTGCACCCGGAACGGCGCCGGACTTGAGCACGGCCTCCAGACCCTTGCCGCCCTTCTGGGCCGCTTCTCCTGCGGAATTGGCCATGGCCAGAGCCTTCGCCATCTCCTGCTCCTGGGCCTGCTGCGCCCGCTTTTCGTCGACGGCTTCCTTGGGATTGAACCACTTCGCCTTCCAGCCCGCCGCGCGCATGGCGTCGCGGGTGGCTTCGGCCATGTTCGCCGTCTCGAGAATCGAGGGATCGAACTGGGCGGTGGGGAGAAGAATGCGGTCCCGGATATCGAGGAACAATTCCGCTTCGTTCTGCTCGGCAAGCTCGTCCAGCGGCGAGCGGAACTTGAACTTGATGTCGCGATCGGCGAGCGACGGCGGCATATTCTGGAATGGAAAGGCGCCGCCGTCGCGCAGCACCTGGAACACGCCGTCGCACAGGGGGTGATTGTATTCCTTCTGGATGGGCTTGGAGATGGGCGCCGCGGCGCGAATGTGCTCCTGGATGCGACGGCGCACTTCGGTCGCCGTCATGGCCTTTGAAACCTCGGGCAACTGGATTTTGTCAAGGAAGAAGCCCGAGCGGATGTCCTCCTTCAGTGCCGAGGCAATGTCGAGGCCGATAGGGAAGCCGGAATGGTTCTGGGTGATGGGGCGGAGCACATCGCCAAGGCGCTCGTCGTATTCGATGTCGGCGGTCGTGATGCCGCCGGGATAAAGGGCGATATCACCGCGGATGGCATCGGTGATGGCCACCATAGGCGGGTTGACATAGGCCTCTCCCGCCTCACGCAGCGTCCGCATCACGACCTGCAGCGTGCGCCCATCGGGCAACAGCACGTCGGTGGCCATCGACGTGCCCCACACTGATCCGGACACGATCTGCCAGCGCGGAATGCAGTAGCAGAAATAGTTGAGTCCGGTCTCCTCGAGCACGGTCTCGCTTTCGGTCTCGACATAGAGCGAGACGAAGGGAAACGCCCTGCCGCCCTTGCTCTTATAGGGGTAGATGCGGGCCGGCAGCACGACATGGCGGCAACGGAAGGTCTTTTCCGGGTCCTTCTCGAACGCCTTTTGCACCTCGCTGCTGATGGCCTTGGGGAAATGATGCTTCAGCTGGCGGGCCGTCGGTTCCCAATTACGATGATTGCAGTCGATCTTGCCTTCGCCGTTCTCGGTCCAGGCGTTGTCGCGCAGGTGGTAGTTGCGAAAGAGAAGCCCGTCGCCCGCGACGTTCAAGCCGAACTTGATGACGCCGTTGCCGAACGTCGCCAGGTCGTGGTTGGTCTGCATGCGCGCCGTGACCATATTGGCCGCGGGGTCGGTCATGGCCCGCCATTGGATGTCGCTCAGGCGCTCGAGGAACTTGCGCTCCGCGTCCGCCTGGTCCAAATCCTCATCATCGACATGGATGGCGAAGAACTTGTCGGGGAACAGGAACTCGTCGAGCATGTTGCCCAATTCGCGCCGGGCCAGCACCGGATAGGACGAGAACAGGTGATCGGCGTACTCCTCCCCGTCGTCGCGCTTCGAGGTAAATGTGGCGCGCTTGGGGTAGAAGTTGAGTGCCAGTTCCTGGTGCAAGCTGTCGACGCTACGCTTCAAGTCGAACAGCTTGTCGCCAAGTCTCACCACCTCGCGGGCACGACTGTCCACTTGTGTTTAGCCCCCGAGTTTCTGACTGCTGGTAGCCGCGCCGGCGGCGCGACCGGAACCCAGGCTTCCGCCCGATACTCGCGTCTGGTCGGTGAGCAGCGTCGAGAGGCGCCCCGAGCGGCGGCGTGCGTCTTCCCGAGCGCGCAGGCCGGCCTTTTCGAGCTCGGGATCGGTTTCCACGGGCTTACGGACCGGCGGAGGAAGTTTTGGCGGCTTGGGTCCGCCTCCGAATAAACCACCCATTTTAGCTATCTCCTCTTCTTGGCGTTGGCGTAGGCAAGAATGACTTTTGGCGGAGCGCGGCGTGTGAGCGCCCGCTTTACCGCCTGGTTACCGGGGGCAAGACACATCACGACGCCCTCGCCCCTGTCCGGCGAGCGGCCGATGCGCTTCTTGATCTCTTCCTTGGACTCGATCTGGATGCCGTTGGGTTTCAGGATCCAGCGGAACGACGCCAGGTCCGCCTTGAGCTCGGCATCGTCGGATGGGAGCGCGATGTGCGAGCCGCCTTCCTGGTTCGGATCGAGGGCTTCGCGCAGGCTCCAGATGTCGGCGGCGCGTTTGTTGACGAAGCGCAACTTGCCGTCGCGCGTGGTGCCCGATGATGGATCGAGCCCCATGTACGTGACCACGTCGATACCGTTGTCCTTGAGAGCAAGCGCGGCGTCGCCACCCCAGCCGCCGCCGAGATCGACCACGACCGGGCAATTGTCGCGGCGCACCTTGACCACGGCTGCCGCCGTGAGCCGTCCGTCCTTGTCCGCCTCTCGTGCCACATCAAGACGCGCGAACCAACCGCCATAGCGCGGCGCGATGACCCGCTTATCCCCACCGCCAGGCGCCACGTCGATGGCCATGGCCGTCATGGCGTAGCCTTCGGGCGGGCGCTCGGTCCAACGCTGCTGAGCCGCCTCGATCCATGCCGTCGGGATCACCTGCCAATCGTCATCCTTGAGACCAACCGTGAAGTCGCCTTCGCGATAGACGCGGCGCAACTCCTCGGGCAACGACTCGAGACGGTCGCCATAATCCGTGCGGGCAAGATCCGGATTGTCCTCGAGGCGGGAGCGGATGAAGGTTCGTGACGTCGCGCGAACCATTTTGCCGCGCACGTCATGGGGACCGGGTCCATCGACTTCGACATCTTGCCCGTCAAGGGTGAGATACCAGCGCAGCTCCCCGTCCTCGGCCGGGTCTGGGTGGTTGGGATCGAGCCAAGCCGCCCATCTCTTGACGATCCACATGCCCTCGGCCGTGGTCGGCCCGTTGGTCGCGCCAATGATGCGGCAGCGCTGGTTCGGGTCAACCGACCGGTTCCAGGTATTGATGAAGACGTACTGGCTTTCGAGGAAGTCGGCGAGTTCGTCGTAGCAGTTCTTATTAACAAACCCACCTTCTGTGATATAGTGTCGTACTTCTGCGATTTGCAGATCATAGACATCCAATTCACCGAGGGGCCGATAGGACAATGCCGCGAATTGTGCCGAACCAGATCCAGAGGCTTGACGAATTTCCTTCGTATAAGGGTGGCCGTACGTGTTTGGTGAACGGGTACGTTTTTGAATTCGCCCCCGCGCACGCGCTAGCCAATGGCTGGGGCTGGGTCGCTCAGCATCGTCTTGTAGGAGAAGACATCGTTGGCCGCCCACTCGTCGTATCGAAAAACCCAGGCACACGAGAAGAGGTGCACCATATCGACGGAAACCAGCTAAACAACGACCCCAAAAACCTACAGGTGCTAACGGCTCGGCAACACCGTACAATACACGCCCGTCAGCGAGCCGCCCAGCAACTGGCCTTACTGAATGACGAGAATGTTGCCGCGGCACTTGATGGACGCGATCTCCGCGAGGCTGCCAAAATACTAAGAACGAGTCGGCAGACCCTATACCGCCGCTTTGCCCACCTGTTTGAGGATCGCATGCGTACGCGACCGAGCCGACATGACGATCCCAAAACCATGGAGCGCATACGGCCCTATGCAGAAAGCGACCGATTTTCGCTGCGCGAGACCGCGAAAGCCACAAAGATTTCTGCGATAACGATACTGAGTGCTTGTCGCCATTTCGGCGTGCCGTGGACTCACAAATTCCGCCCAGGTCGACCGAGGAAATCCAAGAAACACCAGTCCACAGCGCATGCGTAGTCGACTGCCGCTGCCTCGCGATAACACGGCCCAACCAGTCCGTAGCAAGGACTTCAACGCACGGCTTCCTCTGGCTTGGATAAATCCTTTCGAGGCGACGAGGCCCCTCCAAGGTCGCCAGCATTTCGCCGACACATAGGGTCTCGATCGGCTTGTACGTTCCATCGGCTAATCTGACGCGAGTGCCCTTCGCGACGCAAATTAGATCGCGCGCCTTGCCCTTGAAGCGCTGCTTGTCGCGCTCGAGTTCGCAGCCTCGAAATTCGATCAGCTTGCCGTCAGGGCCGCGCCATGTCGGCGGGTTGCGGGTGAAGCCGTCATCGGACTTGAGCAACTCCAAAAGCGCGTCGCCGAGTTCCGCCGCGTCCTGGTTGATACGCCGCAGGATTCGCGCCCGCGTGTGCTCGTTGTATGCGAGGCCTACGAGTAGCTGAGACTTCCCCCCGCCGGCTTCCCCGCCGAATAGAAGCTCGTCGGCTTGCGAATAGTAGGCTTTGGTCTGCGGGCCTGGATTGGGCACAAACCGCATGGCGCCGCATTCGGCCTCGGCCAAGGCCAGCGCCTGTTTTTTTTCCGGCTCAGGGAGTGCATCGAAAGCCCTGAGCAGCTCGGCGAAGGCCGAACTATCCAGTTGCATCGGCCTTGCTTGCATTCGCCTTGGCGCGCTGACGCTCAAGGGCCTTTCCCAGAGCGAAGGCAACGCGCCGCGCCTGATCGATACTGCTGTCCAACGCCGTCATTTCAATCGGTCCGCCGTCGGGGCCAGAGTGCTCGCTCTTCTCCGCAAGCCCCAGATCCCGAGCAATGATGTTAGCGTTCAAAAGATCGGCCGCGGCGCCAGCGAACTTCTGCGCATAGATCACGGCTTCGGCTCGCGTAAGGACAGAAAGCAAATCGGCCCGTTCTTTACGCCACTGCCGCCACTGCTGGATGCTTACATCGAGAAACAGGCAAAGGCCCTGTAATGTCATTGCACGCATCTTGGCCGCCGGCTCGTGAGACGCGGCGCCTTGGAAGGTTACTAAGCGATCCTCCCATAGAGGATGGGCATCAACCCATTCGAAGTATTCGACACAGGCATCCCACAGATCATCGGCTTGGGCGAACTTCGGCTTGGGCCCCGCGCTCGATCTGGCTTCCCAGAAGCGATTGCCGGGGAGAAAGCGGCCCGTCGTCACATCTCTCTTTGTGGTTTCGGGCGGACCCAGCGGAGACGGCTCCGCTGGGGATTTCGGCTCTTCGCCCTTACTTCTGGCTTCTGCGCGGTCGGCTGCCGTTTCGACAGCCTTACGAGACGTGCGCCTTGGTGCTTTCGCCATCCTCATCTTCTGTCCAAAGTTTGTACCGTGCCGTCCCCGCGATGCGGTCGGCTTCGATCTCGTACGGGTTCGCCCGGTAGCCGTAGCGAAGGCTCGACCAGAGGTATTTGGTCCAGAACGTCACGTCCCCGTCCCGGCGGATTTGAGCAAGATGCACGAGTTCGTGACGCATGACCTTGGGGTCCCTGTGCGAGCCAATGTAAGCGGTTCGCCACGGCATGGTGATGCCCCAGCACTTGAGGTGGCGCATGAGGGCATCGAGCCAGGGACCGGCGATTTTGAGCCGCACGTTCTTAGGCGTTACGCAAGGCATCCCAATCGCGTTTGACACGCGCAAGGTCGTCCCCCCCCATGCCGTTCGAGATAAACCAGGCTTCGCCCCAGGCGGGGGCCCATACCTTGCGCGCCATGCTTACTATTGGCGTTTCATCGATCCCAAGCGCCAAGGCGCACGCGACGCGATGCGATCCGTTCAGGAGTTCTCCGTCCGGATCGATCGGCACCGCATGCTTGGAATCAAAACCCTTTTCACCCATTGAGCGGAACAGGGCTTCGGCCGAACGAAGGTAGTCTTCAGCGGAGTGCTTCCACTGATCGGTTGCGAGACCTGCTTCCATGCGGGCTCCGGAACGCTTTAGGATGTGCCAGAGGTAGACCCTTTCGGCATCAGCGTCGCCACCATGGCGGAGGAACCTGAAGTAGCGTGTCTTGATGGCCAAGTCCCATCTGCGATTGCTCACAAGTTGCTTGGTTGGCAAAAGCGAGTAGCTCGGCTCGAGCGGCATCGATGGGTTGATGCTGAACGTCAATGTCGATTGTGGGAATGCCACGATCTTTCAGAACCTCTTTGACGATGGGTAGGCAGGCCAGCATGTGCGGGACCTGCGCGCTTCTGTTTTCGTGGGCCGTCTCTTTGACCTGCTCTCTGGCCTTGTTGCGGGCGATGAGCGTTGCGAGATCAGCTTCGAGAAACGCAACGCCCACCGATACCGGCATCAGCCATAGGGCTCTGCGGATCAGGTTGATGTCGCGCCTCATATGGTGGAGGCGCCAGCCAAAGCCGAGAACGCGCTGAACGAGGCCAGTCTGAACGAACACCGGGAACTTGCCCTCGGGGGCTTCCATTCTCTCGACCGATGCCATCTTCTTGGCTGAGCGGTCGTTCATGCGGATGACGGCTTCGAAAGTCGGGTGATCCTGAACGAGTTCGCAGAGGCTGGTGATCTCGTCGGTGAACTGTTTCCAGTAGGCGGGGGGCAATTTGCCGTCCCACCCGACTTCCCTGTCGCCCCAGACGGCGTAACAAAGCTCGCTCTTGCCGGCCCCCGGACACCCCGCAACGTCGAGCCACCTCAAACGCGGTGCTCCGCAATCCACGGGTTGGCCGCCATGACGCTGGGCGTGGCCTTTCCGTCGGAGCCTGGAAAGGTGACGAGGCAGGCATTGGCCGGGAGTGTGCCGTTGACGCCGGAGCCGGGCGTGTCCTCGCGTCCCAAACGATAGACGCCATCCTTCTCGCCGTCGAAATAGGGCATGTCTCCACCGAGCACCTCGGAAATCCACCACTGATCATCGCGGCAACCTGGGTCCTTGGGATCGAAGTAGTCCCAGAGCGCTGTGTAGGTGCCGGTTTTGTGTAGAAGCAGCGATGTGTTGTAGTAGGGGCGCCCTGGTTTCAGGGGCTTATCCCATGGAATTCTCGACGGGTTGCGCCAGAGGACGAGCTCTTCGTTTCGTGAGACGAGATGGTCGAGATTGCCGACAATGACGGTGTCGAGATCGATCTGAAGCACGCGCTCGCCGAGAGTGTCCTTGGCATAGGGCGAGAAGGTCATGAGGCGCACGAAGCAGGTGCCGGGAACGCGGGTGGTTCTGTCGATACGGACGGCGCGAAGAGTGCGATCGTGCGCGAAGACTTCGGGCTTATCCGTGATGACCACGAACTCGTGCGGGATTGTGAGGTTACGCGATACCATGGTTTGCAGACGCCGCACGTCATCGGACGTATAGGCGTGGGCGAACTTGGAGCCTTGGTCGGGCTGCCAGAAGTAGGTAGCAATGACGGTCTTACTCATGCCACCCGCCGCTCGAAATAGATTTCCTCTGGCCGCAACGTCATTTCGCGAACGATTGTCTTGAGCCGAAGGGTTTCCAGGTTGCGCTCGAATTCTGCGATTAAGTGCTGTCTGTATTCTGCCTGCCGCAGAACAGCTTCTGAAGCGGTCATGTTATCGGCTTCAGCCAGCATCTTGATCGGCATTATGGACGAAGCGCGGACAATCGCAGGCGCGGCCACCACGCCGACAATGCCGAGCAGAAGCTTTCGTCTTGAGCAGTCCACTCTCACGCCCCTACAATCGTCAGATCATGACCGTTCAATCCCATGGACTCGTCGGCCCAGCGAATGGTTTTCATGTCGCCGTCGAAGCCGCGCAGATCGCCGATGATGTCGTCGACCTCGGAGGGGCTGACGCGCTTGTTGTTGGAGGTGCGGCGCGCATAGCCGTCGGTGTCGATGATGAACTTGTGCGCGGGCTTGGGCGGCGCCACGGGCTTGAACGGAACGGGTTTAGGAGACGCACTCGGCTGCACCTCGCGCAGGGCGGCAACGCGCTCCTTGATCTTGCCCCACTGCTTGGGAGATGGGGTTTTTTCGATGTTCTCGGCGAAGCCGTCGAACCAGTTCAGGAAATCGCGCAGGTCGCTCATGCCGTGCGCTCTGCGCAAAGGATTCTATAATCTAAGACATAACCGGGAACATTTTTTGTCAGCTTCCAATCCGGATCGAGAGCGGACTCGAAGAGTTCCACGCTTCGTGCGTGAATATGGTTGGCGACGCGGGCGGTCCAGATGATGCGGGACTTGGTGACGCGCTGCAGTTCCTTGAGGGCGACCTTGCAATCGTCGGGCGACAGCCCGCGGGTGAGGCGCACCATGACGGCGGCGTCTACGGACTGGTCCTCGAGACCGATCTTTCTGATGTCGCCGATGACGAGGGCGCCCTTGTCCTTGATGCGCAGCGGGATGATCTCGTTCTGCTTGTTGCAGACGGCGACCCATTCCTCGACCTTGGCCTGGGGAACGAGTTTCAAGGCCGACTGGATCAGCATGTCGCCGGAGATATCGGCGCCGATGAATGTGATTTTTTTCTTTTTATAGACATCGAGAAAGCGGCCGGTGCCGACGGGGCAGTCGAGAACGGTGCTGCCTTCGGGGAGTTCAGAGAGAAGTTCTTCGATGATCTTCTGCTCAGTTGTCCACTTGGGATGGTTGACACGCTTGGCGTCGTAGCCTTCAGCGATATCGCCGTGGTATTTCCCGGCCCCTGAAGCTGGCACGCCTTGCGGCGGCGGGGCCTGTCGCTGCGGTTGGGAGGGGAGGTATTCCATCAAGGGTTGGGTCAAGCCAGATGCTCCGTCATCGGATAGGCCCTCTTGACGCTTTCATATGACGTGGCCTTATAAGCGACGATCCCGTCAACGATATCAGCGCCCGACATGCCACGCAGGCGTGCGAGCCCAGATTCCGTATCCAATCCAGCGTCAGTGAGGATGCCGACGAGTGCATCTATCAACTCATCTGCGCGGTTGGCGTCTCGAGCGCAGATCATGAGTTTCCATATGGCGTCCGCCTTGCCTGGTTTCCACTGCTTAAACCTCATCGCCAATACTCCTCGACCCACGGATGGTTTTTGCGAAACTCAGGTTGCGACGGGGACCTGTCGCCGGGCGTGAACACGATGCGTGCGTTCTCCGGCAGTTCGCTCTGCACGCCGTTGCCCATCTTGCCATTCATGAGACGGCCGGCTCCGTAGACCCCGTCGTTTTCCGTCCAGTGCGGGACGTCCCAGTCCCACCCGGCTTCGGGATAGGAGGCGTTGAGACGCTCGGATATCCAGCATTGTTCCGCTCCGCCGAAGCGGCGATTGAACCACGCTGGCGTTGTTTTTGGGTCGAAGTCCCGCCAAAGAAATTCCGTGGCTCCGACGACAAAATATTGCAGGCTGCCTTGTATGAACCCGCGTCGGCCGCCGACTTCGAAGTTCGGGTTTTTCCACCACACGGCAGGCTCATCGCGCGATGCGAGCGGTTTGAGATCGCCCGTCACGACGCAATCAATGTCCATCAAGAGAACGCGGTCACCTTCTTTCGCGACGATGCCTGACTTATGCGTCGCAAGTTTGATGCAGCATGTCCCAGGCACATGAGCGCTCACATCGATGGGTAGCGTTTCAAGGCCGGGAAATAAATCTGGGCGATGCGTGACGACGACACGCCTATGTGGGACAGAAAGATTGCGAGCAACCATCCTGTCCCACAAATAAACATCGTCTGGCGTCAATTGCACGGTGCGCTGAAGTCGGCGAGCTGGGTCTATCCAGTACCAGCAACAGACCGTAAGATCGGCCATACCTATCCTGCCTGCCTTACCTTGCCTGAACGCACCTGGACAGGACTTACCACGACGTGACCAGCCGTCCCCGCACGACCACACCTGACCTTGCCTGCCTTGCCGTTACGGACCAAGACAACGCACGCCATGCCTGCCAAGCCCCACCTCGGCGGACCACATCAAGCCGCGACATTTCAACAGCCACCATTTAGGCGGATCACGTGGCCACTTAAATAGCCCTGATCAATGTAAAGAACGAAGTGCGCAAGCCGCGCAACTTCAACCGCGGTTAGAAACCGTTTCTTGGGATGCGACTGTTTCCGGCGCTCCAGGTTTTCCAAATCGGTCCGCGCTTCCGTCATTCTCGTGTCTTCGATGATCGACGGCGCAATGCCGACGAGTTGCTGATACGGGCCTAATTTCCTAGTCTCGATGTATCTGTGAAG
>Ga0187893_10005782_pt1 | contig 21812 bp, 26 predicted proteins | sample MA1701074metaG_FD_139574 | JGI IMG/M metagenome (GOLD analysis project Ga0187893, IMG submission 139574) | White microbial mat communities from a basaltic lava cave in the Kipuka Kanohina Cave System on the Island of Hawaii, USA - MA170107-4 metaG ...
ATCAACAACTTAAACTCAACTTATCCGGGTAGGCCTCCTTCTTAAACCCATGCTACAAAAGCAAAACCAATCACACAATCAAAGAAAACTCACCAGATCTAAAATTTCCCCGGACAGCAGTGACTTGCAATATGGAATGACGAGACCGACCTGGTAACCTTCTATTCACCTAAAATGGAAGGAAGCGAGCATTCTGAAATGGACAAGTTCCTGCTTCGGATGGAAGCGATCCCCGAGATGACAGGGCCAATGCAGGAACTTCTGGAATTGGTTATCGAAACGATCGGCAACACGTATGGTGCACAGGATGCCTTTTTCAACAGGTTCGAGAACAAGGTTACCGCGCTGCCACCCAAAGGTCACATCAAAGTCAGCGAAATGGAACTGGACTACATTGGGTTCCCCTTGCGACTGTATTGCATTGCGCTAAGTGAGCAGGTTGTGGTCCTTTTCAACGGCGGTCTCAAGGATGCTCAAACCGTGCAAGAGAGCAGCGGTACACTCTCCATGAAGTTCATGGAAGCCAACGGGTTTGCCAAGCGGATCCTAACTGCATTGAATACAGGCATGATCCAAGTGGATGGCCGCACCATCACTGACTTCAGAGGACAATCTGAAATTATTCTATAAAATGACACCTTATGAAAAGTAAAATCGCTGAGCGGATCATGGCCACCACGCCGGAAGAAACGAAGCGTTTTGTCCGGAAGTATGGCGACATCGTAGTGAGAGTCTTTCAGGTTCTAAAGGAAAAGGGCATCACCCAAAAGATGCTTGCCGACAGCATGGGCAAGTCGCCTTCGGAAATCAGCAAGTGGCTTGGCGGCGGTCACAACTTCACGCTGCGGAGCATTGCAAGGCTAGAGGCGGAACTGGGCGAGGATATCATCTACGTTCCAAAAAGAGACTCGTTCCATGTTCAAGTGGGCGGCGTCGTCAAGGCCACTGCCGAAAAGACTAGGCCGGTCTCTACCAGGATCAAGTTTCAGGAAGCCAGCGGCGGAAAGTTGCCTCCCTCCGAACAACCTATGGCAGCATAAAACATGGACGCTAAACGGATACAAACCGATAAGATCACCATTCGTGAATTTCGGCTGGTCAAGGGGCAAATTGACAGCCCGTTTGACTTTAAGGTGTCAGACATAAAATCGTTTGACTTTAAGGTTGACTTCAGGACGGGCTTCAACCTGGACGAAAACCTGATCAAAGCTGATTTTGTTATTGACGTGGCGACCATCAGCAATCAACCGGTAGCAGAAGCCACCTGCAACTATCACTTTGTTTTCCTTTTCCATGTGGAGGACCTAAAGGAAAATGCGGCGATGGCTGAGGATAAGAGTGTTGACTGGAATCCTTTCCTGGCGAACGCCATTGCTTCGATCACCTACTCCACTTCACGCGGAATTCTGATTTCAAGGTTTCAGGGCACCGTGATGCGGGATTTCATGCTTCCTGTGATTGATCCAAACAGCCTTTGGAAAGCAATACCGGCAAGCCCTTCCGTGTGATTGCCGAAAATGGTGGCTGGAATTCATCAAGGTCAAGTCGAGCTTCGGCGCGCCAAACAGCGGGAGAGCGAGCGGGAGCTGGAGAATCTTTTTCAGAGTTTGATGCAGCGGTATTTTATGCTTTAAATACAGAACTGATCGTTAGGTAATGGAGAGGTTTCTAACAGGTGACGTTTGGAAACAAGCCAACGGCCTCGCTAAAGGTCGTAATCAGAGAATTGCTTGTATAGCCTACGTTACCTCGACGATACTCAAACTACGCAAAGGCGACGAGCTATTCTGCGATGCATCTACTTTCGCGATCCAATTTGGTGAGACATCCGCTAAAGCCATCAGATATTACTTCAGAAAGGGTGTGAAGATCTGCTCTGTCAGGAATTTACACTCCAAACTCTTTCTTAGTGATAAACTCCTGATCATCGGTTCTGCCAACCTGTCGAGAAACAGTGCTGAGATACTCACCGAGTCGGCGCTTGCCACAACAAATCAAAGAGCAATCGCTCAAGCCAAAGCTTTCTGCCACAACTTGGCACTGGAATCCAATCCTCTGGAAAAAGAAGAGATCAACGTCCTTTTGAAAATCAAAGTGAAGAGAACTGGCAGAAGACCAGGCAAATCCACTAAGACCCGACGAAAACAATTTGGAAATGGCGCTTGGTTTATTACAATTGGTCCACTTTCCGAAAAGCAGTATGAGACCTATCGCGAGAAGGATGAACAAGTGAGCGATCAGCTTTCCAGTGAATTCGGAATAGATGAGGATGATATAGGATTTATCACTTGGCCAATAAAAAGCGAATTCGCCAAGGCCTCCAAGCCGGGAGACATACTCTTGGTAAAGTTCAACAATAAGAGCAATACTCGTAGTGAAGTCTTGCCTCCATCAGCTCTGTTACGGAAAGAGAGCCATGGAAGGACCATGCTTTTGTGGTATGACCGTTCGGATTTCAAAAAGGAAATGTCATGGACAGATTTCAGGAAAGCCCTAAATAAACTGGATCTTAACAGGATATCATTCCGGAGAACAAGCAAACTAGGGGAACAGGAACTGGAGGAATTGAATCAAATTTGGTCTTAGGAGAGCCTTTAACACAAGAATGTCAAACAACCATTTGACCGATCCCATGAAAACCGTCAAAAATCAAAAAGGCAAATCCCGATTCACTTCTGAAGAAATCGAAACTATCACTGCCTTAATTGAGAAGAAGCTAAAGTCAAATGAGAATGATCAAAAGCGCATTCGGCAACAAATTCGCGATCTGGGTTTTTATGCGTCGGCATTCGGCCTCGGAGGAGGGTATACGGTCGAGGACTTCATGAGCGTGATTAACCGTGGCAGCGCAACGGATGTTCAAAGGGACATCATCGTCAAGTACAAGGAAATCCTTTCGAGGAACAAGTTAAAAGACGAACTTTATAAATGGGAGCTTCTGGGAAAACACCGGGGTCACCCCAATCCTGATGCTCCGGATTTCGCGAAGGAGTTCAATGACGTAAGTTTCCACAACCTGCTATACTTCAATGCGCTCACTGTCGCCAGGCACATTTTCCGGGAAAAGCCGGAAAGGTATGCAAGGTGCCTGAAGGATCTTTTTAATGAAAACAAACCCCTTGCGGATCGGATTCGTGATTTTGATCAATCCATCCTGACCGTCTACCGCGAAGTCGGAGGAACGATGGGCCATCACCATGATGAGCGAACCATGGCCACACTCCTCACCTATCACAATCCGGAGAAATATTCGTTTTACAAAGACTCGTTCTACCAGAAGTACTGTAAACTGTTGGGCATACCTCCGAGAAATAAGGGTGAAAAATATGTCCATTACCTGGACTTGCTTGGTGAATTCAGGACGAACCATGTGGATGCCGACGCCAGCTTGCTTTCTCAGGTCAATGCCCTGCTCCCCGATGGGGCATTTAAAGACCCAACGCACACCTTGCTGTCACAGGACATCCTGTACACGGTCCTTGACAAGGATCGTGAAATTGACATCGGTGATTCAAAGGTGTTCAAGATCTCCATGGGGAGTTTTGGTGAAAAGGAACTGAATGCCTGCATAGAAGAATCTATTGTGTTGGTTCACAAGGACACCAAACCAAAGGGCAAGGTCGCTGAATCTCAAGCATACTATTTCGAAAGCGTTATGCAGGTCGGCGACTATTTCTACCTCACTCATGGGAATGCGAAAGGCGGGATGAAACTTTTAGGCAGGATTACGAGCGCACCATCAGAATCCAGAAAGGCCTACGGCGAACATACCGGATGGATGCAGCGAAATTTTGAGATTTTGGAATCCTCCGCAAGTCAGGCGGTGTATGCCGGCCCAAAAAAGTGGTGGTCGCCAAACGACAACAGTACCTGCATTCAGATTCCCGCCGAAGAACTTGATGATGCAAACAAGCTAATTTTTAGGCCCTACTTCAATGTGCGCCTGGTCGGGAATCAACCACCTGAACAGCCGATTATGCGAGAACCGGATCATGAACACAACCGAAACGAAATGACATTACCACTGAACAGGATTCTATACGGCCCGCCGGGCACCGGCAAGACATACCATTCCATCAATCTTGCGCTGGAGATCATTGAAGGGAAATCGTTGGAGGATCTGCAAGAGGAGGATCGTCAGCTCCTCAAGGCCCGGTTCGATCGATATATCAGCGAAGGGCGTATCGTGTTCACTACCTTTCATCAAAGCATGAGCTATGAAGACTTCATTGAGGGCATTAAACCCAATGTGGATGACAAAGAGGATGATGTATTCTATGAAATCAAAGACGGCATATTCAAGAGCCTCTGTATAGAAGCGGCGTTCTCCATCGCCAGGAACACGAACAAGGCCAATGTCGCCCAAGCCCTTAGTTTTTCTGAAGCGTACGACGAGTTTTTCAACTCCGTAGAAAAGACGTTATCCACCAACGAAGCACCTGGACGCGAAGACTCAATATGGGCTGAACTCCCTACCAAGTCCGGTGGGAGCGTGAAAATTGTTGATGTCTCGAATCAAGGCAATCTCATTCTTCAACATGTGAATGGTGAGAAGAAATACACCATTTCCAAGGATAGGTTAAGTCGCCTGGATCGTGAAATCGGAGACCTCGACTCCATTTCCAATATTGACTCAGCCTTTCGTGAAGTCATCGGCGGAAGTAACTCTTCCGCATATTGGGCCGTCCTAAAAGCTATCCGATCTCTCAAGCCAAGCAAGACACAATCGTCGAAAAGCGTATTTGACAAAGTAGACAAGGCGGCAGCCGTTAAATCCTTGGCTTCTGACGATTACAGAAAAGTTGCTGGCGAGCCCTATGTCATCATCATTGACGAGGTCAATCGCGGCAATGTTTCTCAAATCTTTGGTGAACTCATCACCCTGATCGAGGCCGATAAACGCCTTGGACGTGATGAGGCTCTCGACGCCGTGCTTCCTTACAGCCGCGAGCGTTTCGGAGTACCTCCTAACCTGTACATCATTGGCTCCATGAACACTGCTGACCGAAGTGTGGAGGCGCTGGACACGGCATTGCGCCGTCGTTTTAGTTTCAATGAAATGATGCCGACACCCGACCTGATTCGCAGCAAAGGAAAGGCTCATGTCGAAAATGGCTTGGTTGATGGCTATGACCTGGGGGAATTGCTTACACGCATCAATTCAAGAATTGAAAAACTGCTCGACAAGGATCACCTGATTGGTCATAGCTATTTCATGGATGTCAATTCCCCTGAATCTCTGAAAGCGGCCTTCCAAAACAAGATCAATCCACTATTGCAAGAATACTTCTATGGAGATTTTGGCAAGATCGGATTGGTCCTGGGATCGGCCTTTTTCGAGGAAATTCAAGACATCAAGAAAGACGATAACTTTTTCGCAGACTTCCCGGAGTATGAAGTCAGTGAGTTGCTGGAACGAAATGTTTACAGGCTAAGGAACGTCGAAGATATGACCAACGACGAATTCCGGGCAGCACTTTCCAAATTGCTCAAAAAGTGAAGGCTGCCCCTCCCATCGTTGTTTACGAGCATGAGCCGCTCAAGGCCGATGGTGTGAGATTGTCAGCCGCGCAGCTCAGGTCATTGCAGGCATACTACGGGGAAAAGGGAGTGCCCTACTTCTCGCTGATCCACAATGGCGTCAAGTTCAATGAATATGTTGGCGTGATTCAAGTGGGTGCCACTACCATAGAGGTGCTGCCCAAAGCAGACAAACACAGGAGCGAAGACACCTGGCGCACTATGCTGATCTCCATGCTCAGGGCAACTGGTCTATTCCAGGTCCATGCAACCAGCAGCAGCAGCTTGCGATTGAGGGCAAACTCCATCCTGGACCTTTACTTCGAAATATTTTTGTCAGAAATAGAAGGTCTCTTGCACCGTGGCCTGGTAAAAAAGTACGGGACAGATGAGAGTAATTGTACGGCTCTCAAGGGAAGTATCGTCTTTTCACGGCACATAAGGCAAAACGTCATTCACAAAGAGCGCTTCTTTGTGAGACACACGAAATACGATTTTTATCACCCCTTGCACCAAATCCTATATAAGACCCTGAAGCTGGTTCAACGAATCAATACAAACCCGTTGCTCCAAAGCAGGGCTGCGACATTAACACTTTGGTTCCCTGAAATGGACGACATCCGAGTTTCTGAATCTACCTTTACACGGCTTGAATTTGATAGCAAGACTGAGCCCTACCGAAACGCCATCGAGATTTCAAGGCTTCTTCTGTTGAACTTTCACCCCGACTTGACCAAGGGCAGCAACCACGTGCTTGCCTTGATGTTTGATATGAATCTCTTATGGGAGCGATTCATCTATACAACGCTTCGCAAGATGTTTCTCCAAACAAATCCTTCTTTTCGAGTCTACCCGCAAGCAAAGAAGAGGTTTTGGAAGCCAATGGACGGATACATCGCTTCCATCAAACCAGACATTGTTGTTGAACTCGATGACAACGAATGCATCGTTCTCGACACAAAATGGAAGAATCTGCAAGGCCAGAGGCCTGCAGACGATGATCTCAAGCAACTTTTTGTTTATCATAAGTACTTCACCACTAAAATGGTGGCGATGATATATCCTGGAGAATTCCCCACAGTTAAAGGCAAATACTACGGTTATGACGATAGGGAAGGGATGGATGAATGCAGTCTGATAGGGACGAGTATTCAGCCTGATATGGTGAAGTGGCAGGGGGAAATCGCTAAAATAGTTTCAACCTGGATTGAGTCCGGTCGGGATTGAAGGTTCACGACTAGTATGGCCGCCGTCCTCTAAACGAGTAGCTCATTCCATGTCTTTGCGCATCCATCTTGTGAACCCGGTCATGCGCCGCCTGATTCGGGAAAACATGAAGGTTTGAAGGGTGGTTGTTCTTCTTGTTCCGGTCCTTGTGATGGACCACCTCGCCATCCTTGAGTGGGCGGCCGAGCTTTTTGCTGGCACTCCACCTGGCAACTGATTTACCAGAGTTGGAGAACATGCGGTATCCCTTTGAATTGATGTAGGTTCGTGCCATATGACTAGATTTTCTTGATAGACCCTAACTGTTGTGCTGAATATTGTACATCGGCTTATACTGCCTAATACGCATCTCTTCAAGTTCCAGCGCTGAACTTCTGTACGTCGGTTCCGGTGAAAACCGCACCCTATCGAACTTCTTACCACTCACGCGATGCTCCGCCATTCGTATACCCCGCCTCGACACTTTTGTAATTCCATCATAAACTCGCTTTCCTTTATTGTAAAGGGTGTAGTTCACGGTGTTCCTTTGAAAGAAATCGACCACCATCAGCAACAGTACCATTGGACCTGCAGCCAGAAATCCGTTGCGTTTCTTGTTTTCGTCTTTTTCAGTGAGCGCGTAAGTCACATTATATGTGATCCATACACTCAGGGCGTAAATGGCCCATCGAACAAAATTATTCATAACATCATGTATTGGTTGACAAATATCAAGACATAGCAACATTTTGTCAACTAAATACGTTAATTTTAGTGCTGAACACAGAAAGCCGTGAAATCCTTCCCAGAACGCCTGAAATCAGCCCGCCTGATGAGGGGGCTGTCGCTGGAGGGGCTGGCTGAAAGGCTCGAACCCAAAGTCAGCCGGCAGGCCCTGCACAAATACGAGCAAGGGACGGCTCGGCCAGGCAGCGAAGTCCTTTCCGCGCTCTGCAACATCCTGAACCTACCGCAGGATTTCTTTGCCCGCGAATCCCGGGTCAAGCTCGACAACCTCAGTTTCCGAAAGAAGGCAAACCTCGGCGCCAAGGAAGAAACCCGGGTGCGCGAAGTCGCCAAGGACTACCTGGAACGTTACCTGGAACTGGAACAACTGGTAGGAAAAGAATCCTTCCTGCGCAACAATCCCCTGAATGGCTTCCGCCTCAGGGACCTGAACGACGCTGAGCAAGCCGCGAAAAAAGTTCGCCTCGCCTGGAACCTGGGCGATGACCCGCTCTTCAATGTCCTTGGGCTTCTAGAAGACCACCAGGTAAAGGTAGTCCCGGTGGATGCAAATAATAAGTTCTCTGGCTTTTCGACCTGGATCGATTCCGTTCCGGTCATCGTGCTCAATCAGCATGCTTCCATTCCTCTTGATCGACTGCGCTTCACGGCGCTGCATGAGTTGGGTCACCTGCTGATGGATATCCAGGGCTGTACGGAAAAGGAAAAGGAATCCTACTGTCACGCGTTCGCAGGCTCCATGCTGATCTCACGCGAACGGCTGATCGATGAACTGGGCTTTCGCCGTCACAGCATCCATATCAAGGAACTCGGCGTTGTCAAACAGCAGTATGGAATATCCATAGCCGCACTCCTCCAACGGGCCAAAGAGACCGGCGTTCTCACACCGAATGGCTATAGGAACATGGTCATTCAATTGAGTGCGCAGGGCTACAGGACCGTCGAACCCTTCGAATACAAGGGACAGGAAAAAGCACAGCGGTTCACCCAATTGCTGATCCAGGCCTTTGAGAATGAAGTAATCACCACTTCGAAAGCCGCCGCCCTGAGCAACCAGAGCCTCGCGGACTTTAGAAAAAGCCTCGTGTCGGATGAACTATGAAAGTTGTCATTACCGACGCGAACATCTTCATGCACATCATCGGTGCGGGGCTCATTGATGAATTCTTCCGGCTTGAGCTGGAGGTGCTGACAACCTCTGAGGTATTCACCGAAATCGGAGATGAAAGGCATTTGCTCGAACCGTTCATCGGGGCGGGGTTTGATGTTATACAGAGTGATGAAGATCAAATAGAGTCGATTGAGAGCGCCCCGTATCCACCAGGTCTGTCCTTTCCCGACCGATCGGTTCTGTTTCATGCCACTCTCCGCCAATGCACGGTGTTGACGGGCGAAGCCCTGATGAGGAGAGAATGTAAGAAACACGGCCTCGAAGTCCACGGCATCCTGTGGGTACTCGATCGCATGGCGTCGGAAAGCTTATGCACAACGCATACCCTGGCTCAAACACTAACCCGCCTCATGCGGCTGCCTGACTTCAGGGTACCGAAGAGTGAATGCGAGGCGCGGCTGAGAGATTGGAAGAGCTAGCGGTTCAAACAGTACTCTCCCTAATACTCAAACCGGTACACACTCCATGCCTTTAGGCTTATCCGGATCATTACCCCCACCCGAGGAGGTGCAATTGCCGCTCCGGGCCATCTCATCTTCCAATTTCTGCGCGGCCTCTCTTGAAAGACCTGAAGCCAGGATTTTCCAGTTCCTCAGGGTTGGGTACTGGCCTTCCCAATACTTTTTGCGGGTCGCCGGATCAGTTGTCATTCCTACTCTGCAGGCCATAGTATTAATTGTTTAAGGTTTACAGTCATGTAAGGGTTGATTCCCTCAACCCATATCCCACAACCTCAGCTTTCTCAGCTGCCGCATCGGGCCCTCGAAGTACTGTGGGGTTTTCTTCAGCACCTCGTAACGGTAGCGGTGATTCCGGTAAATGAAACAATAGGGCTCCGACGCGCCTACGTATTGGTCTATATCCAACCCATATTGGTACGACTTCGTCAGCGCTGTTAACGACCGCTCCAGGTACTCCCCTTCTCCCGTAACCATGTGCATCAGACCATAATACTCACCCAGGGTACTCCACGCCCATGGGTTCAAGGAGTCGGCCAGCACGGCCAGGTGAGCGTAATCGTGGCTGATCTCCAGGATGCGCTGAAATTCGCCCTTCGGATCCTGCACCAGCACGGGCATGCACACGTCAATCGTGAGTCCGGCGGCCGCAAAAGCCTTCTTCTGGTAGGTGTAAGCGATGGCATTATAATACTCCGAAATCTTGTTCATGCTTTGCACCTTCCGTTCTGTCTCGTGCTCCAGGGCTTCACGGTAACGACCGATCGCCGAATCCAGGTAGTGGTCGGCGTGTTTTCCCCATTCCTCGAGTTTCCTGCCTATGTACCAGTGAACTTCAGAAGGAACGTCGTCGGCATTCCCTGCAATAAACTCTCTGTACACCCGGTCGAACTCCTGGTATGCCTCGGTCAATGAAGCACTGTCGACAGGTTCTGCAGGATTGATGCGGTCGGCCAGGTTGTACCAGATCGTAGGATTAGTGGGATTCCTGCTTGCCAGGTCCTGAATCTTGTGATCCAGGGAACTGTCTCCCAGCTGCGCCAGGTGCATGATGGCCGCAAGGTGATTTTTGGGATCCAGTTCTACGGCCGCCCGAATCTGGTCTCTCCATTCTCCGCCGCCCAGGTAGGGTGATGACAATGCCCAGATGAAGTAAGCCCGACTTTTGTTCTCGTCAGACGCATCGGTTTGTATGGTGTAAATACAAGCTTTTATGGATTCCGTAAACTGATCGGAAGCGAAGTAGTATTCCGCCAAGCGAATCGGATCGGTCTCTTCCATGAGGAATATCGCCGCCCGATAGCACAACTGATAGATGGCCTCCTCCTGGATTTCGTCCGCGTAGGCTGTCGTAAAAACCTCCCGCTTGTCATTGAACTGCACGGCCAGGTTAAGCTTGTTTTGCGTCTCGTAGAACTCCATCGTAACGTAGTTGTCAAACGCTCCGCCAAACATCTTGTCAACGATATAAACAAGTGCCTTGAAGGGTATCCCCTGAATGTTCAGGCTTCCAATACTGACGAGCTGGTAACCTGTAAATCCCGAAACTTTCTTCGGCGTTCCATCGGAGAACTTCTTCGCCTGATCCTGGCCCGTGCCATAGGAAATCGTGCGGAGTTCTCCTTCATAGGAGGATATCTTCGACATCAGGTGATTGACGGTATTGATAATGAAGCCATCCGTATAGCCTCGCTTTCGGAAGGTCTCAGAAATGTCCACATTGTCAAAAACACAGCGTTGTCGCTTCAACTGAACGTAGGTTACCAGGAAGCAAACCAAACCCACAGAAAAAACGGTGACGATGGACTTGATGGCCAGCCAACCTCCACCGCCAGGCACCGGCGTGGGTTTCTTTTTCTTTTTTACCACCGGCGTCGCAGCAACCGCTGGCTGCTTCTCTACCGGAGGGTTTTCTTGCGGAGTTTCCTGATCGTGATCCATACAAATTGGGTTAACCTGTAAGCATGGTACAATCAAATTCACCAATCATTTTTCACTATTCATTTTCTCATTACGCCATCACCACCGGCACGGCATCCAATCCCCACTGCTCCAGCATCTCATTGTTAAACACCCGCAACGCCGCGCCATTCTGCATCAGCAACTGCCTGGCAGAGATCCAACTGTCAACGGTCGCGTCACCGTACATCTTCCGGACCTTCACAGCATCCAACCCCAACACCTTGCCCCAATGGAAGGTATAAGGAATGCGCAGCCGGTCAAGTTCACTCCAAACGGCTTCATAAAAATCCGTGGTCGTCTTAGACGGCACACTGTCTGCCTCGATCACACACGTGTGCCCCGGGAATCGCGTGAAACCCAGCGTGGCTTCGGTGCTCTTAACAAAACGGAACGAGAACACGCCGGCAAACGGCCCGTGACGCTGGTTCACGGATTCCAGCACATGCCGCATACTATGCACATGATTCAGGGGAACCCCCATGGCACAACTCAGCACCTTTCCGTGCAGGTCGGTGTTGGAAAAAATCTCTCCGTGTGTGCCCTTGTGGTTTGATTCCGCAAAGGACTTCTTGATGATGCCGTTGACGATGCCGGGCACCGAGCCGGGCAAAACCGACGTGATCGCACCTATGAACGTCGGGGCGTCGTCGCCGGGACCCAACCCGGGTTGTGTGGCCGGCGGGGTGTAGCCGGGCACAAAGGGGCGTTTATACATAATCGTCAAGTAGGCCACCTGGTTGGGATCGTAGGGATTGATGAGCACCTGGAAGTGATAAGGCGTCTCCGTTCCTCCTGGAAATTGCAGCGGTGTGGCGGCGAAGTCCAGTGTCTCCATCAGTCGGAAAAGATCGTTCCCGAGCGGAACGTGCCGTTTGTACGCCTCGTAAAGAAAGAGCGGGTCCGTTTCGATCATCACCCCGTGGATGAATCCGAAGCTCCCGAAACTCACCAGCGCCGCGTTGAACAGGTTGTCGTCGCGGACGAGCTGCGTCTTCAGCGCATCCACAAACGAACTGGAGACTACAGGTTTGCTCTGTCTCTCCAGCCAGACATTTTTGTCCGGGCCTAGAATGATATGCATACCCACCACCGCATCCTGTATCGAACCAACCGAAACGGCTGCGCCATGAGTGCCGGTGGCCATGGCACCGACAATGGTTTGACCGTTACTCGCCCCGGAAGTCTTCAGCGATCTTCCCAACTTGCGGAGGTTGTCGTTGAGTTCCTTGACGGATACACCGCACTGCGCAAAAAAGTAGTTATCCGGATTGCGGTTTGCGCCTACATTGTTCAGATTGAGTTTGAAGCTGTGGTTGAGCAGTTTGGTGTTAAGAATCACACCGTCGGTTGCTGCAATTCTTGTCCACGACCATCCCCCGCCCAGCGCACGAAGGCGATAGTTTCCTTCCATGGCCGCTTTGATGATGCCTTGAATGGCAATGGTGGCATTGTTGTAGTCTGCCAGGTTGCCATGTCCATCATTGGCAAGGTCATAGAGATCCGCGATGTTCTGTGTGAACGTCTCGTGCCTGTTGGTCCATGCCTTGGCGCCTGTCTTGCTGATGATCATTGTGGTTGATGGATTTGCGGCCCTGCAGGAGAGGCCGCGCCGATTTCGCCAACGGTAGTGCAAGGCTTGGCGCACTTCCATTCGATCTGCATCGGGGACCAGATCCCCAATGACACCACGGTGATGAGTGCGTAGCCGAGATTCGTCGTCACGCGCACTTCATCGAGCTTGTTGATGTTCACCGCGTCGCAGTTGGTGGCGACCACGTCGATGCCGTTGTCGCGTTTCTGGACCGCACCCCACAGGTAGGAGTGCACGGTTTTGCGTTGGTATTCTGTTCCCGGGTCAGATTTTGCCGAGCTTACGCGGTAGTGGTAGCAGGATTGCAGTGTAAGGGCCAGCGCTGCCACGGCGATCGACCGTTGATAACTACTCGAATTCATGCTTTTTTACCAGGTTTTATTTCTACTTCAAAAATTTGACAAAACACGCGTGTTCCGAATTCAGTAATAACAAGACCGAACTTGTCTTTCTTTACTTCTGCGCTCGCGAACGCACCGCTTAGAAATGCGAGAACCCGGGCCTGATCTGGAAAATCCTTAAGACCTTCCACGGCCTTGTTGTGGACTTCCTCAGTGGTCTTATCATTGTATTTGTTCTCTACCTCTTTGATAAACTCCCTGTAGTGTTTGAACCAATGAGAATCGATTCTTCCCAGCAGTGGATCTTCAACAAACTGGGTGATGGTCTTGACTCCAACAGAGAAGGGTTTGTCGCCGCCTGTAGGCACGTTGAAAAGCTTGATATCAAAAAATGCCCTGGTGCACATTCCCACAGCAAAAGCGGTCATGTACAGGTTGCCTTCTGTGCCTTGAACAAGGTCTTGGCTTATCGCACCGGACTGAATCAGGTAAAGGAAGAGGGCGCTGAGGAGTCCAAACAGGACCGCGTACAGATAAAGAAATGGTGATGAAAGGATAAATACAGCAATCTTCTTATACCGTATGTTGACGATTTCATTTACAGACAACAAGCCGCCAACGACAAAGGCGAGCGCAAATGGGAGCAATCCATTGATCTCCATGATTCTATTTCTTTAGTCGGTCCCAATCGGTGAAATTGCTGCCCTGGCGTAAACTGACAAGGTCCCCTTCGATGTTGACTATGTCAAGCGATTTAAGCTTGAGCGCTTCTACCTCTACTTCCTTTATGGACGTACCCGTCATATAGGCGAGGTGGTCCATTTCTATTTTTCCCTTGTCACGAAGCACTCGAAGTATTCGTTGGCCCAAATCTGAGTTTGCTTTCATAGGTCTTAACTTGTCAGATCACTCGTTCGGCAATTTTGACAACCGCCCGAATGCCCTTGTTGATGTTGCTAATCGCCTGGGCTTTTGCTTCATTCGTTTTCGAGGCATCGTCGATTACCTTCAGTACAGCGACCAGGTCGCTCTTGCTGATCCCCGTGTCATTGATCAGGGCAGCGATTTCGCTGTCTTTCAAACTCGTAAGGCTCGAAATCTTACCCTTGAAACTGTCGTCAGTTTCCTCTTGCGTGCTTCTTGCAATTTCGTTCCAGTCGGTTGGCATTGCTTCTTTATTTTGATAGAATTGAATTGATCCCAGTTTCCAGTTGTGAGATATCCTCGGCAAGCTTTCCACTGTTGGTTATAAACTCATTTAGCATCACATCCACTTTGTTCATGTCCACTATTCCATTGCTCAAAGACTTAAATTATGAGTATAAGACGTCCCGCTCTTTGTCAACCTTCACTGCCGAATCCAGTAATCTGCGGATTGAATTCATGCCAGTCTTGAAGGCCTCGTAATCCTGGTCCAACTTGTTGTCCAGTTTGATTCTCTGAATTTCCAACGCCACCTGCATGGAATCCCGACGGGCAGCAATCCGCGGCGTTATCGAGGCGATAATGCCAGGTAGTTCAGCTTTCACATCGACATTCGCTGGGATCCTCTTTTGAAAATTGGAAATGAAGGTTGGAGTGTACTCGTTCTCTATAAACTCATCAATCTTTCTTCTCTTGTCTTTAAACATCTGGTCCAAAAGACCCTTATTTAATGCATGCATTCGATTACTCTCCACGATCAATCCATCCATGAGTGGGATTGACTGTGAGGGGATTTTTGCGCACGACGTTAGAAAAAAACCGATGAAAATAAGCTTGATCAGGGGTCTCATACGAATTATGTCTATGTTTTCTTGCTTGCCGGGGTAAACTTCGACTTCCCTCCCTTCATCACCTTCAGCGCATCGTCCACCACCTCACTGGAACTATAGTAATACCAGTGGTTCCCCTTGTCGGTCTTCAGCGTGGGATCCAGATCATCCTTCACGTGGGTAACGTTGGCGTCGACCACATCCAGGAGATTGGCATCTGACTTCTTGCGGCCATACCGGCCCAACCGGTTGCTGAAATTCTTCGTGTACTTGGAAATGTCAAGCACGTGGTCCTTCTCATGATAATACACATGCACGCGCCTGCCCAGGTCGATGAGCTGGGTGAACGGATGGCCGGGCTCGAAAATGTTGTACTCGATATCGGCGGCCATGAGCAGCACTTCACTGAACAGCTCAGGCACCCGAATCTGCTTGCGCTCCATTTCCAGCAGCATATGCTTCAGCACGCGGTTGCCCATGCTGTGTACCATCAGGTGGATGTCGCGATTGCACGCATCCCGGTCGCCTCCCCGCAGAAACTCCCGGAAGAATCGCGTCACCTTCTCGATGCCGCGTGCCAGCGCCTCCCCTGAGTGGATGGCATCGTTGCGGTCGTTGAAGTAGTGAAAGGGGATTTTCGGGGCCATGCCGGGCCAGGTGAAGATGACGATGTGCTTGATCGGCGACCCGGGTTTGTCGACATAACTGCGCTGGAGCCAGTCAAACGCGCTCCGGACTCCTTTCAGGTCGGTATTGAAACCGTGAATGAAGAAGAGCACGTTGTTTCCTTTGGCCTTTTCGCCTCCCTTGATGAGCTCATCATACAACGTCCTGAAAAACCGGGCAGAACCTTTCAGGGTGGAGGGATCAACGTCGTGCGGATCGGCGTAAACAGCTTCCGCCTCGGAGTCGGGCTCGGGAAAAAGCTCAAACTCGCCCTTTCTGTAAATTCCAAAACGCAACTTGTCGGCCGCGTTCTCCTTCCCGTCCTCACGAACGGACTCCTTCTTGCCTTTGACGATGATCTCACGGTTGGTGATGAAGAAATTCATATTGATGGGGTCATCTTATCCCTGGTCGCTTGAAACTCTCCGTACTTGGTCCTGTTTGAATTCGCCGGACTCTCCCGGGTTACGTTTTCAGCTGCGGCCGTATCGATGATGGACTGGAGCGACATCGGATCAGAATCTTGAGCCTGACTTCCTGAACAATTCAGCCTTCTCAACGATCATGTTGTTGGTTATCCACCCCTCCACGGCCTCCTCCTTGGCACCGGTCCTGGTGATAAAGACGTCCTGACAAATGGTGTTGTCCTGCATGGCCTTCCTCACCTGATCGAGAGTAGCGGTGATGGGCAGGAAATAGTCTTTGAAATTCAGCGCGACAATGTCCTTGATGATCTGGAAATCACTTTCAAACATGTCACGGACGATGAGGTCCTGCAATTCCACAGTGCCTCTTGCCGGCGAAACCCTTTTGTTCGTGACTTCCAGAATGAATCGCTCGACCGTGGTGCGGTAGATCAGGAAGATGAATTTCAACGTGTCTTTCTGCAAGATAGGCATGCGTTCAGAGTGAGTTTCCTGCATCTTCATGAGCAAATCGGAAAGCCTGGTGTTCTTGAAGTCTTCTTCCGAACCAAAAGTCATCAACGTGGAGTGATCCAGTCTGATCATCACATCGCTGACGCTCAGGCCACCTAACACTTCGGCGGGTCCCTGGATTCTGTTCACCAGTTCATTGACCCTGTTGTTGGCGGCCTCAAAATTCTCCTTGGAGAAGTAGAACGCCAGGATGGTCCCCATCCATGTGCCCACCAGGGGCAGAAAGACGCTGAGGAGCTCCTTTGTGCTGGCAAAACCCTGGCCATCGCAAGTCTCGCAACCCGGGAGATTCACCCAGGCCATGATGATGAGGACGACCAGCATCAGGGATGAAACGATAACCACTATTGTGGCCAGCGTATTGACAAATCCGTTAGCAGGTTTGGGTGTTGCCGGCGACTGGGCCGTTTGATTGATTGCATTTTCCATTGCGCGTCTCTACGGATGACATAACCACCGGAGCACCTCGCCCCGGTGGAAAACCAAAACCAAAGAAAACGTCTCTACTGATGACCAACTTAGAGCAGACAAGCTTAGTTCGTTCATGCCGAGTGGGACTATCTCCTATGCCATTAATTTTTTCCTGGTAATAGGAGTTACTCCTATACCGGGACTTCCAACCGGAGATAAACCAGTAGGTTTTGAAAAAAACAACATAATATGGCTACCTCACCCTCCTACAACGGCTCCGACGGAGGCCGTATCGATTTGGCAACCGCCCGGCAATGGGCGCAGAATTTCAAAAACGCCAACCCAAACCCCGCCGAGGTGCGCGCCCACTACTTCGGCAGAGCCACACTCGACCAAATTCTCGCGCAGAAGGACTGCAAGGGTATACGGGCATACTACGCCGTCAACAGCGCAGGCGAAAAGGAACTCCTGGTAGTCGGCGTGGACCAGACCGGGAATAACATGCTGCCCAAATCTCCCGGACTGGCACCTGGCGACAATACCATCATGGACAATTCCTACCCTTGCCCGCCAATCTGCCCGCCCGACGACCTGTAGTTGACCTTAATCGTGGAATTCTGTAACTACTGCCGGGGGCCAATCACCTTCGGATGAGTTGGATCATGTCTATCGCTCTGGCATCACATGGATCGTGCCTGCTGCCGTTGATCCTCACCTTGCTTAAACGACCAAGCTCAAGGGCCATTCACCTTGTCCGGATCCTTACGGCCGCCAGCTTTATCTTCGACACGATCTCTCTCTATTATGGCCGGCAGGGGATCAATTCGTATCCCGTCAACAACGCCTTTCTTCTCGTACAGTTCATCATTCTGCTGCTTATTTATCGCGAGGCATTCGGCTGGCGCTACCGCCCGGTTTATGTGGCCGGCGCGGTATACACTGCACTGTTCGGGGTGAACTATCTGTTTGTCCAAAGCCCCTATACGCTCAACTCGTATGCATATACCGTGTCGGGTGTGATCCTGATGGTGCTGTCATTGCTGTACTTCAGGTACCTGCTGAAAAATCTGCCTGAACCACACGTGCATCGCAGCCCGCTGATATGGATAAACATCGCCGTACTGGTCTATTTCGGCGGAAACCTGTTCCTGTTCATGCTGTACAACTTCTTTGCGTCAGGCATCTGGATTTTGCATAATATGCTTAACATTATCAAGAACATCCTCCTTTTCGTGGCTGTATGGCAGAGTCAGCGCAAGATGAGCTCGTCTTCCTCCTGACGTTGGGCACAGCCGGGGTATTGGCCCTGGCACTGTTCATCATCCTATTTTTCTTCATCTACCAGAAAAGAATTCTCCTGCTTCAACAACAAAAACAGAAAATGGAGATCGATATCCAGGAACAAATGAGTAAAGCCCAGCTGGAGGCCCAGGAAAGGGATCGGAAACGCATAGCCGCCGACCTGCACGACTCGGTCGGCTCTTTACTCTGGGGAGCTAAACTCAACGCCTCTTTCATCCAACGTTCTGTACCGCTCAATGACCAGGCAAGGGAGTCGTATGATGAGCTGATCAATATCCTCGATCAATCCATTCAAACTGTCCGGCGCATCGCCTGGCAGTTGACACCGGAAGCCTTTCAGCACGCCGGCCTCTCGCAATCGCTGGAACGAATGTGCAACAACCTTGATGGAAAGGGAGTCGCCGTTAGTTTCAAGGCTTACCATTCCTCTATGTGGAACGACGAACAGGCTTTGCAGACGTTCAGGATTGTGCAGGAACTGCTCAGCAACAGCATCAAACACTCCGGCGCCACACGGATTCTCGTGAGCCTCTTTTGCCCGCGAAACACACTTTTTGTGGCCGTAGAAGATGACGGAATCGGCTACCAGCCTCAAACCAGCACCGATGGCGTAGGGTGGTGGAGCATCAGACAGCGCGCCAAACAAATTGGCGCTGATTTATGCATAGGACTACCACCTAGTGGCAAGGGACTCTCTGTTACGGTGGCTATACCTTTAACCTCATGAAAAGCAACCTTATCGTGTATCTGGCTGATGATCACACCGTGGTAAGAAAGGGTATGCTTCGGCTTCTGAAAACGTTTGACCGTGTAGGTCATGTCGACGAAGCCGCAAATGGTAAGGAACTGATCCGACTAGTGGAAATCAAACAGCCCGACGCCGTAATTCTCGACCTGGAAATGCCGGTGATGGGGGGCATTGAAACAACAAGATATCTGAGTGATCACTTTCCGGATGTCAAGATTCTCATCCTCACCATGCACACTGAAGAAGTCTTTGTGATTCGCCTCATGGATCTGGGCGTTCACGGTTTGTTGAGCAAATCTTGCGGGCCCGATGAAGTAGAGAGTGCTCTGTACGCCATTGTTGACAGAGACTTCTACCGGAATGATATTATGGAGCGTGCGCTGCATAGACTCCATGGTACTGCTAAATCGGATAAATCCTATCAAAAACTCACTTCGCGGGAACTGGAAATTATGCTTCTTATATGCCAGGAGCTCAGCCCCGGGGAAGTAAGTGAACGACTCCAGATCAGTGAGAAGACATTCTTCAATCACCGCGCCAACATTCTTGCCAAAGTAAACTGTCGAAGCAATGTGGGATTGGTGAAGTATGCCCATGAGAAAGGATTGCTACATCTGCAGAAGCCTATTGATTGAACGTTATTGTTGCGTAATTTGAGTCGTTGAGGGATGATTGAAAGATTCCCGATCACCAGATCAGTTCTGCACTGAGGAATAAGTACTGAACCACAGATCACCCGCCTACGCGATTTCTACGGCGGGCAAGCAGATTACAAGTAATGCCTATCTTGCTGTGATGCGTTTTGTCGCCCTCCTCTGTCTGCCGGCTTTAACATACGCACAGTCTACTTTCGAAGGTAAGATCCTGGACAAGGAGTCCGGCGCTCCCGTGTCCTTTGCGTCCGTGGGAATCGTGGGGACCTCAAGGGGCACCGTGGCCAACCTCGATGGCGAGTTCGCCCTCACCGTTCCCGCAAGCCAGTCCATCAAGATCACTTGCGTGGGTTACGAAAGCCTCGTTGCAGAAGCACCGGCTCCGGACCAGCGCTACATCCTTACGCCAAGCAACACCCGGCTTAAAGACCTTACCATATTTGGCAGTGAGGTGAGCGGCGAACGCATTGTGATGCGCGCCATGAAAGCGATCAAGAAGAACATGTACACGAAGTCGTTCTTGCAAAGGTTCTTCTATCGCCATTATTGCAAAGACGACAGCGCCTATGGCCGGCTCATTGAAGCGGCCGTGGAGGTAGACAAGAAAAAAGGGTACCGGATGCAGCGCTCCTATGCCGGACAAAAGGAGCAAATGCGCGTTACACAAATCCGCCGCAGCTTCGACCGCACCAACGTGGCCAATGCCCACATGCCAATCGCGCTTACCCAGATACTGGTATCCGACCCGGCGGGTTACCAGGCAAAAGGACAATATGGGTTTGGGCAATCATATGTCAGCTCGCTTAAGACCTACCGCAAACGATATGACTTCAAGGTTGAAGGAATTTCTTCCTATGACGGCAAAGATGTTTATGTCGTCGGTTATAAAAACAAGTCCAACACCGGCCCGGGTGGATTACTGGTCTACGGGCAATCAGGAACGCTGTACATCGCCACCGGCACATATGCCATCGTAAAAGCAGAAACAATCAGAAGCTCACCCTACGACACGATGCGTACCACCGTGTTCTACCGGGAGTGGAAAGGCAAGTACTATCCCTATCACACGGTCCGGAACGGCAAGAGTTTTTATCCGAAGGCAAATTTCTACCACAATTACCACGTCGAACTCATGTCGTCAGAGATTGTGACCGGCAAATACGAGAAGTTCAAAGGCGAAGCCCCGAGTCGTGAATCGCTTTTGCAAATCCCGTTCGATTCCGCTTTCTGGGCCACCTATCCCATCGTAAAGGCCACTCCTTTGGAGGAGTCTATCATCTCCGACCTGGGTGGTGGCCGCTCGCTGAACGAGCAATTCAATGTGTACCAGAAGCAGGAACTCGAGACCCTGGAAAAAATGAAATCCGGCGAAGCGAATTTTAACAAGTTCCGGGAGGACAGCCGTGGCAAGCGCATCCTCTATGTGGATTTCTGGGCAAGCTGGTGCAAGCCCTGCCTCGAGGAAATGAAGGACGAGTTAAAAATCGCCACCGAATATGCAGGGAAGGTCACCTTTGTCATGCTTTCAATTGACAAAGACGAAGAAGCCTGGCAAAAAGCGCTCACCAGGTTCAGGCTGCGGCAACCCGGCATTATTCATTACCGCATCGGCCCCGACGCCGATCTCCTGCAATTCTACATCACGCGGGGCATCCCGCACTACGTGCTCATCGGCCGTGACGGTGAGCATTTCTCGATCGATGCAAAGCGGCCGAGCAATCCGGAGTTGAGGAAGGATTTTGAAGCACTCCTGAATGGCCAGGATGATAAATGATGTATCGCTCGGATCGTTCGAGCCTGGTGGTCGGTAATCGGTGATCTGTAATCCGTGATCGGTGGGTGTGCTTGCCTCACGGCACTGGGCGCTGGGCACTAGGCACTCAGTACTCGGTACTAGTGCTGGCTTCTTGCGCATCAAATTTGCCACCCCCTTAGTTTTCCCGCAGATTTTCGCAGATCAATTGTCTCCCCCTTTAGGCTTGCCTGCCGGAGCGTCTCGTAGGAGGGGCAAGGCCTCGACCGACGTAGCCTTGGCGTAGTCGGTGGGTGGGAGCGCTAGTCAAAGCAACCAGAAGTCTAGAGCCGTGATCTGTGGTCTGTGATCCGTGATCGGTGGGGCATGGCTGCCGATCACTTTTTTTGTGATAGAAATTGTATGGTTTTTCTCTTCGCAATTGACTGTCAATTGCGTTCTGATTGCATTACAATTGCGCAACGGCGGAAACTATGACAGCGCCTTGAACAACAGGCTCTCCAGAAAATGGCCGGTGAACTCGCTGCGGTTGGAGGGGTTGGCGTCGGTGAGCCGGGGAAGGTTGATGCTGAAATACTGCTGGTTGTGCGC
>Ga0187893_10005783_pt1 | contig 21810 bp, 12 predicted proteins | sample MA1701074metaG_FD_139574 | JGI IMG/M metagenome (GOLD analysis project Ga0187893, IMG submission 139574) | White microbial mat communities from a basaltic lava cave in the Kipuka Kanohina Cave System on the Island of Hawaii, USA - MA170107-4 metaG ...
AAGAGGATATGCTTTGCTGAATATTGCGGGGCTTACCATTGGTATGAGTTGTTGCCTGCTGATATTTCATTATGTTTCTTATGAAAGAAGCTACGACGACTTTGAACCTGCATCAAAACAAATTGTAAGGGTAAGGCTTGACAGTTATCAGAAAGGTGTGCTTGCCTATAAATCGGCAACATCTTACCCGGCTATTGGCCCCGCTATAAAAAAAGATTTTCCTGAAGTAGAAAATTTTTGCAGGCTTATTGATGATAATTTGCTGTTATCAAACGAAGCTCAGGATAAAAAATTTTCAGAAAATAAAGGTTATTATGCTGATGCAGCTTCTGTAGACATGTTTGGGCTCCATTTTATAAAAGGCAATCCCCATACAGCTTTAAACGCACCAGACAAGATCATTCTTTCTGAATCTACTGCTAAAAAATATTTTGGTAATGAAGATGCATTGGGTAAAACATTGGTCAACAGAAGCGGAGAACAGGAGGTACAACCATTTGAAGTAACAGGCGTATACAAAGATTTTCCAGGCAACTCGCATTTGATAATGAATTACCTGGTTTCGTATTCAACACTTGGAAAAGAATTGCTTTTAGGCGGTGATAGTTCTAACGCAAGTGAAACCGCATGGGGGTGGTATGATTATTACGTTTACGTGGAGTTAAAACCCGGCATCGATTATCATCAACTGGAAGCAAAAATGCCTGCATTTACCGATAAGTATATCAATTCCGACGAATGGAGAAAGAAAAATAATGTACGCGATGAATTGCATTTGATACCATTAAGCGATATACATCTTTATTCCAATTATAACCAGGAAGCAGAAGTAAACGGAAACGGACAGGCAGTGTCTTTTCTTTTTCTTATCGCCATATTTATAATCTGCATTGCATGGATCAATTATATAAATCTTGCTACGGCAAGATCTGTTGAGCGGGCAAAAGAAGTGGGTGTACGAAAAGTATTGGGTGCTTTGCGCAGCAATTTGATAAGACAGTTTCTAACAGAAAGTTTCCTGCTGAACTTTATTTCATTGGTACTATCACTTGGTATATTTTTTCTACTGCTTCATCCCTTCGACAGCTTTACAGGAAGAGATAATTATACAGGCTTTGCCTTAGCAGAAAATTACTGGCTCATATTTTTTACTTTGTTTGTGGCAGGTACATTATTATCGGGTCTATATCCTGCTTTTGTATTATCTGGTTTTAAACCGGTAGTAGTTTTAAAAGGTGCATTTAAAAATACATCAAGTGGATTGCTACTGCGTAAAAGTTTAATAGTTGTTCAATTCGTAATATCTGTTGTATTAATAGCGGGAACTATTATTGTTTACCAGCAGGTAAACTATATGCGTAACCAAAGTATTGGTGCAAACATAGAACAGACGCTTGTATTGAAAGGTCCGCAAACATTGGCAGATTCATTGTATCAAAGCGTTTACCAGCCATTCAAAACTGCTGTGCTGCAACAGTCTTCTGTAAAAAGTATTGCTTCATCAACGAGTGTAATGGGAGATGAGATATACTGGACAAACAGTTCAAAAAGATTAGGTGCTGATCAAAGTGCAGTAACGCTTTATAATCTTGGTGTTGATTATGATTTTATTCCGGCATATAATATTAAAATGACTGCAGGCAGAAACTTTTCTGAGCAATTTGGTACTGATAAAAAAGCTGTTATATTAAATGAGAATGCAGCTTCTTTATTAGGCTTTAAAGATGCAACAAGTGCAGTAAATCAAAAGATAGTTCGTAATGGGGATACTTTAACAATAGTTGGTATCACCGCAAATTTTCACCAGTTGGGATTGCAGAAAACTATTGATCCTATGATCATAGTACCAAGACCAAATGCCGCAAGGTTTTATTCCATAAAGATGGGGTCGGGAAATGCACAGCAAACTATTGCTTCGCTACGACAAACATGGAACAGGTATTTTCCAAAAGATCCTTTTGATTATTTTTTCCTTGATGAATCTTTTGGTCAACAGTACAAAGCAGATATTTTGTTTGGTAAAGTGTTTGGCGTTTTCGCATTTCTTGCTATACTCATTGCATGCTTTGGGTTGTTAGGCTTATCTGCCTATAATGTATTGCAACGCACAAAAGAAATAGGCATTCGAAAAGTATTGGGCGCTTCTGTGCAAAGCATACTTATACTCTTATCAAGAGACTTTCTAAAACTGGTTTTACTTTCATTCTTCCTTGCAATACCTGTTGGCTGGTATATAATGAATGAATGGTTGCAGGATTATGCATACCGCATAAATATTGGCTGGTGGGTGTTTGCATTCGCTGGTATTGTGGCGCTTATCATTGCTGTTGTTACTATAAGTGTACAGGTGTTAAAAGCGGTTGTTATGAACCCGGTAAAGAGTTTGAGAACGGAGTAATATGGCTGATGTCTGATGTAAAAAAATCAGACATCAGAGATGATAAAATCAAAAATAATTATGAACCAGACAATAGAATATGAATTAAGCATCGTTGCGTCGTCGAAGACCCCGAGCGAGACTCTGTGCAGTGATTCGGGGCAGCTTGTACTGTTATATCAATATTGAACAAATGAACTCACAATCATAAATCAACTTTTATGTTTAAAAACTATTTTAAAACAGCATGGCGCAATTTGATGAAGAGTAAAGTTTTTTCATTCATCAATATTCTTGGGTTAACTATTGGCATTACTGTTTGCATGATGATCTATTTATTCATCATGAATGAATTTAGTGTTGATAATTTTCATAAAGACAAAGGCCACATTTATCGTGTAATGCGGGGCGCAGCAATAGATGACAAGGAAATAAGTGTTGCCTATTTATCAGGCATGTACACGCCGGCATTGCTAAATGATTTTAAAGGACAAATTGTAAGTGCTGTTCGTGTAAATCAGAACGATAATCTTTTTACGGTTGGTACAAAATCTTTTCATGAAAAAAAAGAATTAGATGTTGATGCCGGTTTCTTTAGTCTCTTTTCCTTTCCATTAATAAAAGGCACACCTGCCACAGTATTAAAAGATTTGAACAATGTTGTGCTGACCGAATCAACTGCTAAAAAATATTTTGGAAGCGTTGATAATGCTATGGGAAAAATAGTAATGCTCAATAAAGAAACGCCGCTGAAAGTTACCGGTATCGCGAAAGATGTTCCTTCTAATTCACACCTGTCTTTTGATATAATTCTTTCGCTGGAAAGACATAAGGATGCTTCCTGGATGACCTCATGGATAAACAATGGTGTGTACACGTACATACAGCTCGCTCCAGATGTTTCAAAGGAACAGATCGAAAAACAACTGCCAGCCTTCGTGGAAAAATACCTGGGCAGTAATTTGCGCAAATATGGTTTTAATTGGTCTTTATCATTAACGCCATTAAAAGATGTTTACTTTGATAACATTGGGCGTGATAACGTAAACCATGGCGACAAAACAGTTGTCTATATTTTTCTTTCCATTGCCATTTTAATACTGCTTATTGCATGCATCAACTTTATGAATCTTTCAACTATACGTGCAGCAGAACGCTCAAAAGAAGTTGGTTTGCGTAAAGTGTTAGGGGCATTGCGCAATAATTTGATTTGGCAATTCATCGGCGAATCCGTTTTATTGACAACTGTCTCCTGCATATTATCAGTTTGTTTGTTATTGTTAGTAATGCCCTGGTATAACCAATTGTTGGGTTATTCATTAAATGTATCATGGAATGCGCTGCCCATTTATTTATTCCTTGTTGGTATTATTATCATCGTTGGATTTTTAGCAGGCAGTTACCCTGCGTTTTTCTTATCCGCATTCTCACCAATACAGGCATTAAAAGGCAAACTAAAATTGGGCAAAGGCGGCGCATCTTTCAGGCAGGCCTTAGTAGTGATTCAATTTAGTATATCCGTGTTTTTAATTGTTGGCACCATCATCATTGCAAAACAAATGAGCTATGTAAAGAATAAGCAACTTGGTTACGCCAAAGAGCAAACGATTATTGTTTCCATTGATAACGGAGACATCTACCACAACCTGAATGCTTTTAAAACTGAACTGCAAAATCAAAGTGCTGTACAGTCGGTTTCAGCCATGTCCGGGGAGCCTGGTGGTTTTTTTGACGGACAGATGTTTGATGTGGAAGGCCATGCAGAAAAATGGAATGCAAGAACCGAATTTGCAGATTTTGAATTTGCAAAAACATTAGGTTTAAAAATTATTGCCGGCAGAGATTTCTCTGCGCAATTGCCAACCGATACAACCGATGCAGTATTAATAAATAAAACGGCTGCGGCAAAACTCGGATGGACACCACAACAGGCAATCGGCAAATGGATATTCAACACCGTTCGCGACAATAATAAAAGAAGAATAATTGGTGTGGTTGATGATTTCAATTTTCAATCATTAAAGCAAAATGTAGATGCATTAGTGATTTCACCGGCAACGGATAGAAGACAAATATTGGTAAGATTAAAACCGGGCAACCTGCAAGCCGGGATTGAAATTACAAGAAACGCTTACAATAAAGCTGCGCCAGATTATCCATTCGAGTATAAATTTTTAGACCAGCAGTTCAATGATATGTATCAGAAAGATATTCGCCAGCAAACGATTTTATCAGTATTTGCAGGTCTTGCCATATTTGTTGCCTGTTTAGGTTTATTCGGACTTGCATCATTCACGGCAACAAAACGCATCAAAGAAATTGGTGTAAGAAAAGTATTGGGTTCATCTGTGCAAAGCATTGTTGTATTGTTGTCAAAAGACTTATTAAAACCGGTATTGATTGCAACCTGCCTTGCATTGCCTGTTGGTTATTATGCCATGAATAAATGGCTGCAGAATTTTGCTTATAGAACAGATTTAAGCTGGTGGGTTTTTGTGCTGGCTGCCCTGTTAACATTCAGTATTGCGTTGGTAACGGTAAGTATAAAAGCAATAAAAGCAGCAATAGCCAATCCTGTAAAGAGTTTGAGAACGGAATAGTGAATGGTGAGTAGTGAATTGTGAATGAAAGAAAGTGGTTTTTATGCGCCGGGCTTAAGAATATGCATGAAGCATCGTTGCGTCGCACTCTTGTACTGATGGAAGCTATATGCAGCAACGCAAAGAACAAGCACACGACCATTCACATTGACGCATCATATTATGTTGTACAAGTGAGTGACACAACGAAGATGCCCAAAGAACAAAAGCTAAGTACAAAAAAACTTAAAACATATTACTTACAACTTATAACTACTAAATATGTTTAAAAATTATTTCAAAACAGCATGGCGCAACATTAGTAAAAACAAACTGTTTTCTGCTATTAATATTACAGGGCTTGCTATTGGCATGGCGGTATGCCTGCTGATACTGCAGTATGTAAGTTTTGAATTGAGTTATGACCGTTTTAATACCAATGCGGATGATATATATCGTGTTGCCAACGACCGCTACCAGCAAGGTAAACTGGTACAACATGGCACCATCACTTATTCCGCAATAGGAAAGGCTTTGAAGGATGATTATCCTGAAGTGATTAGTAATGCACGTGCAGAACCTTATTCAGAACAGGTTTTAATTAATGGTGATAAAAGAATTGGCGGTATAAATGCGCTGGCGGTTGACAATTCATTTCTCTCCATGTTTTCTTACCCTTTTGTTACGGGAGATAATAAAAACGGTTTAACTGAAATTAATACTGCAATACTTACAGAAACACTTGCACAAAAGCTGTTTGATGTTAAGCATAATGAGCTTAATAAATTAATCGGTAAAACATTTGTAATTACCAGAGATCAACAGCCTTATAAAATCACAGGTATTTGTAAAGATGTTCCTGAAAACTCACATCTTCAGTTTGACCTGCTGGTTTCATACAGCACTTTATACGCCGGCAACGGCAACTGGAAAGAAGCTGATTATGATTTTACTGATTCTGATTTCTGGCATTACATCCAGCTAAAACATGGCGCCGATTATACAAAACTGGAGGCGAAATTAGATGGCTTTAGCCAAAAGCATTTCCAGGGTGCAAAAGTGAGTGGCAGCATTGAAAAGTTTCATTTGCAACCTTTAACCAAAGCACATTTATATTCTGATTATGAATATGAAATTGGCAAAACGGGTAATGCTACTGTTGTTTGGGGGTTACTCATCATTGCTGTTTTAATTATCATTATAGCATGGGTAAATTACATAAACCTATCTACAGCAAAATCATTAGAACGCGCAAAAGAAGTAGGCATCCGTAAAGTAACAGGCGCAACGAGGAACCAGCTTATCAGGCAATTCTTAACCGAATCATTGATGATAAACCTGTTTGCATTATTGCTTGCATTATCAATTATCATGCTTGTTCAAAATGGTTTTAATACATTAATTCAGCGCCCGCTTTCATTGCTTTTTCTTTTACAAAAAGGGTACAATGGATATGTTATTACAATTGCAATGATTGCCTTACTTATTACCGGCATACTTGGTTCCGGTTTCTATCCCGCTTTTGTATTATCTGCTTTCAAACCAGTTGCAGTTTTAAAGGGTAAATTTATTACTGCCTTTAAAGGCATCATGTTGCGTAAAATACTCGTGGTATCACAGTTTGCGATAACAATAGCGCTTATCGCAGGTTCTTTTGTAGTATATCAGCAAATCAGGTTTTTAAACAATCAGCAATTGGGCATGAATATTTCTCAAATGCTTATTATAAAACCACCATTACTCACCGGATGGGATTCCACATTCATCAGTAAAGAAAATAGTTTCAAGAATGAGGTGAAACAATTACCGCATATTTATGGCGCATCAGTTATTGGCAGAACAGCAGGAGATGAGTTTGCAAGGGTTTTTAATGTAAAACGCGCAGATGAAAATTCAGAAGGCAATTATACCATGCGGCGTGGCAGTATAGATGCGGATTTCATTCCGCTTTATGATGTTAAATTACTGGCAGGAAGAAATTTTACCGGCACAGATTTTAATCCTGATTTTGATAAGCTGCATAACAATATTATTAATGCTGGTGCTGTAAAACAACTTGGGTTTGCTTCAAACGAAGAAGCAATTGGTAAAAAAATCCGCTTTTTTGGAAGAGACTGGGATATTGTTGGGGTGATAAATGATTTTCACCAAAAATCTTTGCATTACCCGCTTGAACCAATGATACTTCTGCCAAGCTACGGAACTGACAACCCGATTTGTATAAAACTGGATACCAAAAATCTTTCTGCAACTATAGCGGCTATTAAAACAAAATATGAGGCTTTCTTCCCGGGTAATTATTTTGATTATTATTTCCTGGATGAAAAGTTTAGCAAGCTATACAGCGATGACCAGTTATTTGGTAAAGTGTTCAGCATTTTTGCCGGCTTCGCCATTTTCATAGCCTGTTTGGGATTACTTGGATTATCATTTTTTGCAACTGCTCAGCGAACAAAAGAAATTGGTGTGCGTAAAGTATTAGGCGCATCGGTATCAAATATTGTAATGCTCTTATCGAAAGATTTTATCAGGCTTGTTTTAATTGCATTTTTTATTGCATCACCTGTTGCGTGGTTTATAATGAATAACTGGCTCAGCAATTTTGCTTATCGTATCAACATTAGCGTATGGGTAATTGCAGCAGCAGGTTTTTTAGCGGTAATGATAGCTTTGGCAACCATCAGCTTCCAGGCAATAAAAGCAGCTATTGCAAACCCGGTGAAGAGTTTGAGAACGGAATAAGATGGCTAATGACTAATGACTGATGTCTGATTTAATGATGTCTGATGTAAAAAAATCAGACATCAGAGATTATCAAATCAGAGATAATTATGAACCAAACAATAGAATATGAATTAAGCATCGTTGCGTCGCACTCTTGTACGCTTTGTTCAGTAATGATCTGAACGCACAAGTGAGAGGACACAACACCCCGAAACTTCGGGGGATGCTATGAAAAGCAAAAGCAGGGTACAAAAACATATTTATAATAAAACAACTCTTCAAAAGGGAGCGGCTTACACAGTCCTCACTTTAGGGAGGATTCAGGAGGGTTTCATGATAAGCAATTATCTTAAAACAGGGTGGAGGAGCCTTAGCAAGCACAAAGCTTACAGCATTATTAATGTGCTTGGCCTTACATTGGGCATCGCTTCCTGCCTCATTATCTTTTTGGTAGTGCAATACGAATTGAGTTATGATAAATTTAATTCAAAGGCAGACAGGATATACCGTGTTACACTGAATGCGATAGATTTTAATCCCTCTGTTTCCCTTGCAATAGCCGCGCCGTTGCGTAATGATTTTCCCGAACTGGAAGCGGTATCGCAGGTATGGTATCGTGGTTCAGGTTTAATAACAATCGGGCAGAAAAAATTTGAAGAGAACGGAGGGGCTTTTGCAGATGAATATTTTTCTTCTGTATTCGATTACATTTGGCTGGAAGGAAATTACAAGACTGCTTTAAAGGATCCAAACACTATCGTACTTACACAAAGCCTTGCCCAAAAATATTTTGGTAATAAAGACGCGATGGGGCAAATGCTCAGTCTTGAAAACAGGTATAATTTAAAAGTTACCGGTGTTGTTAAAGACCTTCCCGGTAATACGCATCTGCCATTCAAATACCTTGTTTCATTTGAAACCATAAAGCATGAACTGGGAGGAATGATGACTGCATTTTATGCAATACCGGGTGGAAGCTATACTTATATTGTTACGCCGCATCATTATGAAATTGCACAGATACAAAACAGGATACATGGATTTATTGAAAAAAATTGGGGAAAAGAAATTGCAGATGGTGCAAGGCTTCCATTGCAGCCACTAACAGATATTCATTTCGACACACGTTACCTCAATAACACCATCAGTTATACCACATCAAGAGAAATTTATTATGTGCTTGCAGCCGTGGCTGTGCTTATTATCATTATTGCATGTATCAACTTCGTTAACCTTGCAACTGCACAGGCAATTCGCAGGGCAAAGGAAGTGGGCGTAAGAAAAGTTTTGGGATCAAGCCGTTCGCAATTAGTGGCACAATTTCTTGGTGAGACTGCATTGATGGTAATTATCGCATTAATGCTTGGTTTGATGCTTACGGCTGCTTTGTTACAGCAGTTGGCAACATGGCTCGATATAAAGATCAGCATTACCCAACTGATGCATCCCTCAGTAATTGTTATGATAGTATTATCAGCATTGGCTGTTATATTACTTGCCGGTTTGTATCCTGCATTTGTTCAATCTGCGTTCAGACCGATAGAATCATTAAAAAGCAAGGCCACGCTGTCTTTTAAAGGATTAACGCTGAGAAAAAGTCTTGTTGTGGTTCAGTTTGCAATCTCCCAAATTATGATCGTGGGAACTTTGGTAGTTGCTTATCAAATGGATTTTTTTGAGAATCAAAACCTGGGTTTCAACAAAGATGCTGTAATTTCTTTTGGCATTCCTGACCAGCAAAAAACCGAAGTACTGAAGCAGCAATTGTTAAGTAATCCCGGTATAAAGCAAATCAGTTTTTCTTCCGGCGCACCGGTGCTCAATAATAATTTTACAAGTTTTATTTCGCCTGAAATTGGCCTTGCAAAAGATGATGTAACAGAAGTAAAGTTTATTGATGAACCTTATACAGACATGTTTCAATTGAAAATGCTGGCAGGGGATAAGATAAAGCAAAACAACAAAACAGAAAATGATTCAATCTATGATGTAGTGGTGAATGAAACAATGATTCACAAACTGAATATACAGGATGCGCAAAAGGCAATCGGTAAACACATTATCATTAATGGCAACTGGCAATGCACGATTAAGGGTGTTGTAAAAGATTTTCAGAGTGAGTCGAAACATAAAAAGATAAGGCCATGTGTGCTGATGTACCGGGCAGATAATTTTTATATGGCAAGCGTAAAACTTGCACCCGCCAATATAAATAAAACAATTGCCGGTATTGATAAATCATGGTCTTCATTATTCCCCCATGGTGTTTTTAGTTACGAATTTCTCGACGATCATATTGCTGCATGGTACAGGCAGGAACAAAAGGAATATACCGCATTTAAACTGTTTGCAGGTGTTGCCATTCTCATCGGATGTCTTGGTTTGTACGGGCTTGTAGCTTTTGCCGCTGCACAACGCACAAAAGAAGTTGGTATAAGAAAAGTGTTAGGCGCTTCACTTGCGGATATTGTTTTACTTTTTTCAAAAGAGTTTGTATTGCTGATCGCCATTGCGTTCCTGGTTGCCGCGCCTGTTGCATATTTTGTTATGAATAACTGGCTGCAAAGTTTTGCTTATCAAATACACATTGGTGCAAACATTTTTGTTATCGCCATTTTATCGTCGTTCATAATTGCAGCATGCACCATTGCATACGAGGCAATAAAAGCGGCGGTGGCAAACCCGGTAAAGAGTTTGAGAACAGAATAAATGTGAAAATATGCAGATGTAAAATGTGGAAATGAAAGAAAATTTTATGAGCCGGACTGAAGAATATGAATTAAGCCCTGATAGCTATCGGGGCAACAGGCGATTCCCAATGAACAACAGCTAAGTACATAAAACCAAATAAAGTATTTCTTACAACTAATAACGCAACTGTTATGTTTAAAAATTATCTTACCAGCGCTCTGCGCAATTTGTCAAGAAACAAAGTGTATGCTTTTATCAATATTGCGGGCTTAAGCATCGGGCTTGCATGTGCCATGCTTATACTCTTATATGTAAAAGATGAAGTAAGCTACGACCGCTTTCATGACAACGTGGAGAACGTGTACCGTGTTGTAACGCAAAACATAGATAAGGACGGAAAGAAAGGACACAAAGATGGCAACACCGGTTATTTTCAAGGACCAAAATTTACACAGAACGTACCCGAAATAAAAGCTTTTGTGCGCATAGCAAGCAGCAGCGAAGACATTAAAACAGGCACAGACATTAAGTCGCAGGATTTGCTGTATGTAGATTCAAGTTTCTTCTCAGTATTTTCATTTCCGCTGATCAGCGGCAGCCGTGAAAGTTGCATGAAAGAACCGCATTCCATTGTTATTTCTGAAGATATTGCAAAGAAACAATTCGGCACTACAGATGCGCTTGGTAAAATAATGATGCTAAAGGAAGACAGCGCGTTTGTGCCTTATAAAGTAACGGCTGTTGCTAAAAGAGCACCACAAAATTCCTCTATAAAATTTGATGTGCTGCTGCCATTAAAAGAATCAGAGGAAGATGCACAGAACAATGAAAACTGGTTCAACTTTTTCCTCAACACTTTTGTAGTGCTCAATCCTAATGCGAATGTAGAAACAGTAAATAAAAAAATACAAAAAGTATACACAGAAGATTCAAAAGATGCGCTGAAAAATATCAAAGAAAAGTATGGTGATATCATCGGCGGCAGTGAGTATTTTCTGCAACCTTTTACAGACATGCACATGAGCACAGAGCTGCCTGCACAAAATGGTTTGACTGACGCAAGTAACCCTGTGTACGCTTATATACTTTCCGGCATTGCAGTGTTTATATTGCTTATTGCATGTATCAATTTTGTAAACCTTACGGTGGCGCGTTCCGTAAAGCGTGCTAAGGAAATCGGTATAAGAAAAGTAGTAGGCGGCGAAAGAAAGCAACTTATTATGCAGTTCCTTGGTGAATCATTTCTGTTGTGCCTTATTGCGTTTCTGTTAGCTATTGCCCTGGTGCAACTTATCTTGCCTGTATTTAATAATCTTTCCAATAAAGCGCTTGCTTTATCTTATCTTTTTGATGTAAAACTGATTGCCGGTTATATCGTCCTGTTTTTGATCACAGGTTTACTTGCAGGCTTTTATCCTGCCTTGGTTTTGTCTGGTTATAAACCCGTGGAAACCTTATACGGCCGCTTTAATATACGCGGTAAAAACTACCTGCAAAAATCATTAGTGGTGCTGCAGTTTTCACTTGCTTCATTTTTGATCGTCGCTACGTTTACCATTTATGCCCAGTTCAATTTTCTTACTACAGAGAAGCTTGGGTATAATGACAGCAACCTTGTTTTGATGCATAAAGATAACATGCAGTGTGAGCAGGCAAAGCTGTTGCAAACTGAATTAATGAAAGATCCTGATATACTTGGTGTGGCGCCAAAGAACGGCGGTTCATGGGGCACCGCAGCAAAAATCAGCAACGATTCTACTATCAATTTTTCTTATGAAACAGTAGATGAATCTTTTATACCCATGCTTAAAATTCCATTGCTGCAGGGCAGAAATTTTTCTCCTGATTATCCATCCGATTCTGCCAACTCTGTTATCGTAAACGAAGCCTTTGTAAAGAAAGCAGGATGGAAAAACCCAATAGGCAAGGTCGTGAATTTTTGGTACAGGAGCCATAATCCAAAATATACCGTTATCGGCGTGGTTAAAGATTATCATTACGAGTCATTAACCCAGGAGATAGAGCCCCAGTTATTCACGATGAAAAAAGATAACGCTTTCGGCATGGCATATATCAAAATAAAACCAAATACAGAAACAGCAAGCCTTAAATATATTCAAAGCACATTCAAACAATTGTTTCCCATCAGCCCCTGCAGCTATACTTTCAAAGATGCAGAGAACCTGAAGAACTATGAAGCAGAAGCCCGCTGGAAACAAATTATGCTTTTTGGCGCCGTGCTTACCATCTTTATTTCCTGTATCGGGTTATTTGGTTTATCCGTTTTATCAGCAGAAAAACGCACCAAAGAAATCGGCATCCGAAAAGTGCTTGGCGCTTCTGTGCAGGGCGTTGTTACCATACTTTCGAAAGACTTTTTAAAGCTTGTGATTATTGCGCTGTTCATTGCAATGCCTGCTGCATGGCTCGCTGCAAGTAAGTGGCCGGAAAACTATCCCAACCGCATTACACTGAGCTGGTGGCTGTTTGCATCTGCAGGCATACTTGTCTCATCGCATTGATAACAGTAAGTTTCCAGGCCATAAAAGCAGCGATAGCTAACCCGGTAAAAAGTTTGAGAACGGAATGAGAGTGTGTGATGTGAAAGGTGAATATTGAACATGTTTTATTGAATATCACAAGAACATAAAGCACGAAAAAAAAGCGGCGCGAAAATTTTCTGTGTCTCGCTTCTGTAGTTCAGAAAAGTTGCGAAATAAGATGCAGTATTCCGGGAAGTACAAAACCGGCAAGTCATTCTGCAACACAAATTGTACGATTTTACTACACAATGTAACAAAAGCGGACACCTGTTAGTTGTGCAAATTTTTATAAAGCGTTGTAATTCATAACTAAATAATAATGGCATGTTGTTGTACAGTTTTTTAATATCCTTTAATATTAAAAACTACCGTTTATGAAAAAGATAATTTTTGCGACGCTCATTCCATTCTCACTGCAGGCTCAGCAGGATATAAAAGCATCCATTCATAATTTTATGCAGGCAGCAGTTAACATATATGATTTTAACGGTAACATACTTGTGTCGAATAGCGACAGTATCCTGTACCAGGAAAGCTTTGGTTACAGTGATATGGGAAATCATGAATTGCTGAATGCCAATTCTGTATTTGATATTGGAAAGATGAGCGAACAATTTACAGCAGCGGCAGTATTGCTGCTGGCAGAACAGAACAAGCTGCAACTTACAGATGCCATTGCAAAATATTTTCCCGATTTGCCCTATAGCAATGTAACGCTGCACCACATGATTACACACACTTCCGGGTTACCTGATTATTATGAAATAATGAAAGATAAGTGGACATATGCCCGCTTGGCTACGAACGATGACATGGTTAAATATCTTGCAGCAGCAAAACAATCTTTGCTTTTTGAACCAGGATCTGCTTATGATGATGATTTTACAGGCTATGCACTGCTGGCTTCAGTTATAGAAAAGGTTTCAGGCAAAAGTTATGAAGCGTTTATGCATGATAATATTTTTAAACCGCTTCAGTTGCAAAATACACATGTTATTCGCGGTTTGCATGTAAATCCTGAAAAATATACCTGGCATACAAAAGCGCAGATATTTGACGAAAGAATAAACAAATTCGTAAGGCCAGACAGTTTAGTGCTTTCTCTTTTTACAGCCAATATCTTTTATATTATTGAAGGCATTACAGGCAGCACCGGAATAAGCAGCACTGCAAACGATTTGCTGGCTTTCAGGCTTGCATTGAAAACTAATAAATTGCTTAAGGCAACTTCGGTAAAAGCAATGACTACTCCTTATGCTTTGAAAGATACGGCTTCAAAAATTTATAATGGCTATGGCGTGCTTGTAGGTACCAATGAAATAGGCAGTTATATTTTATCTGAGGAAAACGGCAACACGGCGGCGGGTTATTTTGCTTCCCAAATACAATATACCAACGAAGACAATATCATTATTGTTCTCAGCAATAAAGCAAATGATAATTCTTTTTATGCAGGTCCAATTGCTTACCTTTTATATAATAAGGAAGTAGTGTTGCCTTATGTACACAAAGCAATAACAATGGATAGCTCACTATTGTCATCTTATGCAGGGAAATATGCTACTCCCGAAATAGTTGAACTTGTAAAAAAAGACAACGGGCTTTATCTGCAAAGTGCAAAAATGAACGCAGCGGGTGAAGGGATTTTAATGTTGCCTGAATCGCCTTATAAAATATTCGCATCAGGCAGCAAAGATTTTCAATTTGAGTTTGAAAAAGATGCACAGGGAAACATTATAAAAACCTATGTGATAATAAATGGTTTAAAAAAAGAAATAGAAAAATTGTGACGATATAGAGTATGAAAACGAGTATTTAATAAAGTTAGTTAACGCACAACCTAAAACTATTTATATGCTTAAAAACTACTTCATCATAGCCTGGCGCAACATTATTAAAAGCCGTTTTTATTCTATAGTGAATATAACAGGTTTAGCTGCAGGCATTGCGTTTACTGTAATTATCGCTGCATATATCCGGAGCGAATTAAAAGTGAATGCTGACCTTAAAAATATTAATCAGCAGTACATTATTCAAAGTAAATGGAGAGATCCTGCTCAAAGCCTGACACTTACAACAATGGGACCCATGGCTGAATGGTTGAAAGAAAAATATCCCTCGCTGGTTAAAAACTATCATCGCGCAGATCTGATTACTTCCAATGCGTCAAACGGTACCAAAGCTTTCAGGGAAGGCATACAGATTTGCGACAGCACCATTCTAAATATGTTCGGGTTTACCCTCTTGCATGGCAATGCTGCAACAGCTTTGAATGGCCCTTTCAAACTGGTGATAACTGAAGACAAAGCCATGAAATATTTTGGCTCTATTAATGTTGTAGGCCGCTCACTTTCCATTCAGGATTTTAGAGGTTCCAAACATGATTTTATCATTTCCGGTGTAATGAAATTACCTTATGATAATACTGTAACACATATTGTTCCGAATTTTGATAACCGCTTCTATGTTTCCACGGCCAATCTTGATTTCTTTGACAGAAACATGACCTGGAACAACACATCTATATTGAGTTTCATTGAACTGCAACCGGGCGTAAAACCGGAAAGCCTTATTGCGCCTATGAAGAAATTACTCCGGGAAAATGCGTCGCCTGAAATTGTGCGTGACCTTACACCCTATTTGACGCCTTTGAAAACGTATTATATTGACGCAAATAACCAACTGATAAGAAAATTGCTTATAGCGCTTACGGCCATCGCCGTTTTTATTCTTTTAATGGCGGTCATCAACTTCATAAACATGACGGTAAGCCGTTCTGCCACCAGAATGCGTGAAATAGGTATTCGCAAAGTGCTTGGCGGTTTGCGCAGGCAGTTGATGGTGCAGTTTCTGCTTGAATCAATACTGATTGTTTTTATATCTACAATATTTGCGTTCCTACTATACGGCTTTACAAAAAATATGGTTGGTTCTATTTTTAATGTATCCATGCCGGCGCTGCAATCATTTCCTCTTTATTATATAATTTTTCCGGTATTATTTGTTGTACTGGTTGGCATTTTGGCCGGTATTTACCCGGCCCTGGTACTTTCATCTTTGCGGTCTGTAGAATCGCTGAAAGGAAAAACAAAATCGGTAAAGGAAAATGTGCTGATGCGCAAATCGCTTGTTGGTTTTCAGTTTGCCACAGCTGCCATTGTTTTCATTGCTGCTATTATTATATCAAAGCAGGTAAATCTGTTCTTCAGCAAAGACCTGGGATATGACCAAAGCTATATTGTTTCATCACAATTGCCGAGAAACTGGTCGCTGGAAGGGCTGCAGCATATGCAAAACATCCGCAAGCAATTTGCAGCAATGCCACAGGTAGCAAGTGTAACACTTTCATATGAGATACCTGAAGGTCCAAATGGAAATTCAGTTCTATTGTGGAAGGAGGGGACTGATTCTGCTTCAGGCATAATATCGCAAGCTATAAATTGCGATGAGTATTATGCTGCTACTTATAATATACCAATGACCACAGGTGTATTTTTTGGTGCACCAGGGGCTGTAACAGATTCAATGGCAGTAGTAATAAACGAAACATTCGCAAGAATGCTTGGATGGCAGAATCCGGACGATGCTATCGGCAAACAATTAATGTATTTAAGTAACGAACCACCCTTAAATATTACAGGTGTTGTAAAGATTTTCATTTCGGGTCAATGCAGGAAACGATCAAGCCGATGTTTTTCGGATATATTGCTGCATATCCGGTGTACAGGTATCTGTCATTTAAGATAAAACCCAGTAACATCGGCAGCACTATTGATGCCCTGCAAAAGAAATGGACTGAACTTATGCCGGGTTCCGGTTTCGATTATCATTTTATGGATGAAAAACTTGCCAGTTTATATAAATCCGAATTACAGTTGAAAAAGGCGGCTTATACCGGCGGCATGTTAGCATTAATAATTGTTTTACTTGGGGTTTTTGGTCTTGTATCGTTAAGCATACAAAAACGCATAAAAGAGATTGGCATACGAAAAGTATTGGGAGCTTCAGTGCCGGGCATTATTGTACTATTCATTAAAGAATTTTTATGGGTGATACTGATAGCATCGCTTGTTGCATGCCCTGTTGCTTATATCATCATGCATCAATGGCTGCAGGATTATGCTTACAGAATTGATGTAACAATATGGCCTTTTATATATGCTACCTTATTGCTTGGCCTGGTTACGGCTTTGTTGATAACCCTGCAGGCGATGAGCATAGCTAATGCCAACCCGGTTAAATCTTTGCGAACAGAGTAAACAAAACGAAACTCTTTACTCCATTGAATGAAAGATGAAGCGTTTGAGAACGTAGTGATTGTTGTGAATGGTGAATCTTCAATCGTGAATAAGAAAAAATTTTATGAGCAAACTGAAGAATATGAATTGAACCCCGATAGCTATCGGCGTTGCGTCGCACTCTTCAGCGCTTTGTTCACTAATGATCTGAACGATGCAGTGAGTGACACAACCGAAGATAAGTAAAGAATAAAGAGTTGAATACATAAAAACTTATAACGCATTACTTACAACTTATAACTTTCTTATGTTAAAAAATTATATTAAGATAGCATGGCGCAACCTGTGGAAGCATAAGTTGTTTTCATTCATCAACATTTTTGGATTGGCGCTAAGCCTGTCTGTATGTATGTTGGTGATGATACAGGTTAAAGATGATTTGAGTTATGATCTTTTTCACCCATATCCGGATAGAACATACCGCATACTTTCTGATATTGCAGAGAATAAAAACAACAAACAATATGAACTGGCAAGTACTCCATTGCCTTTAAGAGAAGCGCTGAATATGCAGCATGATATTGTTGAAGCTTCTGTACAGCTATACCCTGCCATAAAAGAAAAGGCAGAATATGGGGGCAGGAAACTACATATTAACGGAGCATTTACTGATACCTCTTTTTTTAAAATCTTTGGCTTTGAACTTTCTTCCGGAAACAAGCAAACTGCATTAGCTGTTACAAATGGCATTGTTTTAAACAGTGAAACCGCATTGAAATTTTTTGGCAAAGCTGACCCTGTTGGTAAGGTCTTAAACTTTGAAACAATGGGGTTGTTCCAGGGTTACCGGTGTTTTAAAAGATCCTCCCGGAAAATCGCATTTGGATTTTGACGCTTATGCTTCATCGCTGGCAATCCCCCGTTTAGAAAAAGAAAGAGTTTTGCCGGGGCTTCAGCATAACTGGAATTCAATGAACAATGGATATACCTATGTACTATTAAATAACAATACCAGTGAAAGCAATCTGGATAAGCTGTTAACGCAAATATCATTAAAACCAGAGCTTAGATCTGCCGGGGGTAAAATCAATTTTATCAGTCAGCCACTTACCTCAATAACACCCGGAACAGATGGCATTTACAATGAGATAGGCAAGGGAACCGTTTGGGCCAAATTATTAACAGTTACAGGTGTTGGCCTTATTATCTTACTGGCAGCATGTTTTAATTACACCAACTTAACTATTGCAAGGGCACTTACAAGGGCAAAGGAAGTTGGTATTCGTAAAGTTTCAGGCGCTACACGTTACCAGGTTTTTACACAGTATGTAATTGAAGCATTACTGATCGCACTGTTGGCATTGCTATTTGCCTGCGCAGGGCTAATGCAGTTTAAGCCAGACTTGCAATTTAGTTTTCAACTCTTTATTTGTGCGCTTCTTTTTACCGTACTTACAGGCATGATTGCAGGAGCTTTCCCTGCGTGGATATTGTCATCCTTTAAACCGGTGCATGTATTAAAAAGTATATCAACACAAAAGTTATTTGGTAATTTGTCTTTGCAAAAAGGATTGATGATCTTTCAATTCAGTCTTTCTCTTTTGATCATTATTTTTCTTTCTGCATATTATCGCCAGTTCTCTTACGTGGAAACATTAGATCCGGGATTTACTTCAAAAAATATTCTTACTATCCCTGTCTCAACAAACGATCATATTTTTTCTAATGAGGTTTTCCGCATCAATGGAGTTGAAAATATATCCAGGATATCTGAAGATTTTGGAATGCGGGGCAGTGGGTCTGTGCAGGTTTTTTTAGCTAAGCCCGGTACACAGCAAGGCGTATTGTGTGATTTTTATTTTGCTGATGCAGCTACATTGCCTGTGCATCAATTAAAGATCATTACCGGTTCTGATTTTCCGGTTAATGAAGAATTTACCAAAGAGCAATATATTCTCATAAACGAAAAAGCAGCAACGGTGCTTGGCTTTAAAGATCCGGCAGATGCTATTGGTAAATCAGTTTGGTTGAATGATAGTACCAATGTAGAAATTAAAGCTGTAGTAAAAGACTTTTATGATAAGGGTGCTGCAAGAAATATCAACCCCCTGGTATTAAGAAACAAAGCAGGTGCTTTTAATTACTTAAATATACAGGTAAGCGCTGCTGATAAAGACCAGGTTGTGCGGCAGGTATCATTTGTATGGAAAAAAATAAATCCACATACTCCGTTTGAATATGAATGGCTGGATAAGAAAATAGCGCAAAGAGAAGACCAGCGTGAAGCTTATGCTATGATGAGTTTTCTTGCTTTTATTACCATTTCCATTGCTTCACTTGGCTTGCTTGGGCTTGTTATTTATACCGTTGAAACGAGGCAGAAAGAAATCAGCATTCGTAAAATAATAGGCGCATCTGTTAACCAGCTGATATTTTTATTGTCAAAAGGCTTTTTAAAACTATTATTTATTTCAGGTTTAATAGCCATGCCGATGGGTTATATCTTGTCTTACATATTCCTGCAAAATTTTGCCAACAGGGTATCATTGGGAATAGGTTCTTTGCTGCTTTGTTTTTTGTTTTTGCTGGTTATCGGTCTCATTACTATCTTATCAAATACCTACAAAGCTTCGGTTGCAAACCCTGTAAAAATTTGAGAACGGAATAACCTCATCCCCAACCCTTCTCCGTCCCGATAGCTATCGGGAGAGAAGGGGGTATGAAGAATTGTGTGAGCCAGGCTGAAGAATATAAATTAAGCATTCGTTGCGTCGCACTCTTGTGCTTTCTGAACAGGTATCAGCAAATTCAACAGAAAACATTTTCGTCTTCACATTCACTGTTCCTGCCGGCACATATCTTTATCCTGTCTGCTTTCGTCAGCAGCATAAGCTTTCATTGTTACCTTCGCAACACAGGTAATATATGACGGTAAAACTCAATAAAAAATACAAAGACCTTATAGCAACAGAACCCGCTACAGCTAATGATGGCAGCGGTTATGCAGGCGGTATTGAATTGTTTTTCCGCGACAAAAGAACATTCAAAAAAGTTGATTACCGGGTCACTTACACTTATCTCGGTACAAAGAGAAAATTTGAAAATTATCCTTACGAATTGCAACCAGATTTTGCAACACCACATACGGCATCCATTGCAATAAAAAGATTTTTCCAGGATATCAATTTCAATGTGAATCTTTCTTACACAATTGCAACTGGCCGCCCATTCTACAACATACAAACAAATGATGCAGGTAAACAGGTTGTGTTTGATCATGGCACAACAAACATGTACAATCAAATGAATCTAAGTTTTGCATATCTCTTCAGCATGTTTAAAAACCGGAAGCATAAAGATTTTTCAGGCATTGGTTTCGGCATCAGCAATGTGTTTGGCACAAAACAAATCTTCGGGTAAAACTATAGTTACAAAGGTCTTCACAAAATGCCCGTAACACAACCTGCAACCCGCAGTTATTACATCAGTTTGTTCATGTCGTTTGGTATTGACCGCCGGGATGATTTTATCAATGAAAAATTATAACACATAAACGACAAACACAAATTTAAAACTATGCCATTCGGAATAATCATATTGATAAGAATATTATTTGCAGCATGTATGGTATTTGTTATTGGTTATGTATTTGGTAATTTCTCAAAAAACGCAACGTTAAAAACCATAACAAAAATTGCATCCATACTCGCCATTGTATTGTTTATATCGGCCAATGTTTTTCTTTTTCGCATTGGTAGCTGGTCTCATGGCGATTATAATGGCAATAATAATTGTGGCTGGTATCAGCGGGATACAACAATAAGTAAATAAACTGAAGGTATGGGCACACAAGTAAATGCTGAACAGTTTACAACATAGTAACAGGCAGTTTTCTGTTTATGCAGGTGTGCCCTTTTTTAAAGCGTAAAAAATTTAGTTTTGAAAGTATCTGTGCAAAGAAAAATATTCAGATGGGTGCACATTATTTTAAGTGTTCCTGTTATTGGTTATATATATGGGCCGGTGTCTGCAATACCCCAGGCTGTTTTTGCAGTGCGATGGGTATTTTTTCCAGTTGTTGTTATAACCGGTTTATGGATGTGGAAAGGACAGGTTGTAAAAAAATGGTTTAAGCAAAACAAGTTTTACAGATAAACTTTTAATTTAAAGGCTGTCCGTCAACGCACAGCAGGTGTACGATATCGCACACCTGTTTTATTTTCAGGAGAATAATCTGTTTAAAAACAAACAGTTAGATATTGGCACAGCCGTTGGGAACTTTTTTGCGGATGGGGAGATTGTGTGTTTCACTTTGCTGCATAAAGTACAAAAAGTAAAAGAGTGCGACGCAAGCAAAGCTCAACAGTATTACAAAAGCCGGTTACATAAGTTTCTAATAATAAATAAAAGTAAACTTATTAAAGGGAGTGGAATTTAAAGCCTCCCTTTAGGGAGGTTTGGAGGTTTTCTATGATAAAGAACTATATAAAAATCGCATGGCGCAATTTATTTCGCAATAAGGGTTTTTCTGTAACAAATATTTTAGGTCTTACCATTGGCATAACCTGCACTATTCTTATTCTTTTGTGGGTGCAGGATGAATTAACGTATAATAAGTTTCACAGGAACTACAATAATATTTACCAGGTAATGGCTAA
>Ga0187893_10005784_pt1 | contig 21809 bp, 14 predicted proteins | sample MA1701074metaG_FD_139574 | JGI IMG/M metagenome (GOLD analysis project Ga0187893, IMG submission 139574) | White microbial mat communities from a basaltic lava cave in the Kipuka Kanohina Cave System on the Island of Hawaii, USA - MA170107-4 metaG ...
ATTCTCTCCTTTAGCATCTTTTTTGACTTGAGTGTGCGTTCGCACCTTGAAGCAAAAAAGCTCGAGTATGCTATCCGCGAGCTTCAGCCCCTGGCCATCTTGCAAAATTCGCGCATGCTCGACTCTCGCGGAGTAAAGATCGACATGAAGGGATCTTTAGTCTCTGATAAATTTGCCAAAGACTTTATCGTCGCTTTGAGCCAAGGAGAAACAGGGCGCTCTACCCTCATTTTGACCAAAGAGGTTGCAAGCTCTCAAGAGTCGCTGTACGGCAAAAAAACAACTGTCATCACGACAAAAGAGAATCAAAAAAATCTCTCGTTTGACGACCTGCTCATCGAAAATTCAAAAGAAAATGTCACCTCTCTAAAGGATCTTTCGCTTTTTGCTAACAAGCACCGGATGTGGAAGGCAGGAAATGACCTTTTGCGTCTGCAGCTTCTTTTGGCAAAGCGTAGAGAGCTTTGGCAAAATGTCGCAGTAAAAAATTACAAAGATAAAAATCCGACACATGCCCTCAAAAAAGTACGTAAAGTTGATGCTGAGCTTGTGCGGCGACTGACTTTAGCGTTATCCATCATCACCTTTACTCTGGTTGGAGCAGCCTTTGGCTGCCATATTGGGCGCATGCACAAGCGACGACGCTTCATTTATGTCGTGGCCTTGGTTGGTCTGTTTTTGCTTTGCTACTTGGCTGCCAAAGGGCTAGAGTCAAAGCCAAGAACTGCAATGATACTCTATTTTTTCCCTCACCTTGTGCTGCTTGGCGCCTCTATCAAACGCCTCCTGCGCATACAGCGAGGACTTGAGGTATGATCTGGAAGCGCTACTTTTACAAAGAGATCATTCGCACCTTCTGCTTTTTGCTCTTTGGCTTTTATGCCCTCTACATTGTTCTCGACCTTATGACTCACATCAAAGACTTAAGGACTCAAAGCACCTCCTTTTCAACCTGGGCTATCTACTACCTTTGCACCTTTTCAAGGCGCCTCGATGTGCTTATTCCCTTTTCGGTACTTATCGGCACGATACGCATTCTCATCGCGCTTCAGACAAGAAATGAGCTTGTGGCTTTGCTTGCCAGCGGTGTGCCTCTACGCACGCTCTTTGGGCCCTTTATCAAGGCAAGTTTGGTCGCCTCGGCAATTCTTTATGCCAACTTCGAGTGGGCCTTGCCAATTGCCCAGCCGCGAGCGATCTTCATCCAAGAAAATGACTTTGGAAAGCGCCATTTTGAAGATGTCACTGTGCCGATTCACGAAGTGCTATTGAAAGATGCCTCGCGCATGATTTACCGCAGCTACAACCCCATCGTCCACCAGTTTCAAGATGTCTTTTGGATCGCCTCCCTTGACAAAGTCTATCACATGAAGACCTTGACCTGTGAGACTGAGCGCCCAACTGGAAAAATGGTCGATCTCATGGCGCGAAATAGCCAAGGAGAGCTAGAAAAAGTGGCCTCCTATCCCGAGCTAAAACTTGCCCAGATGCAGTTTGACGAAGAATCGCTAAAAAATAGCATCATGTCGCCAAGAGATGTCAGCATCTCGATGCTCTATTCGCAGATGAAGCTCTATCGCCAGTCGATGTCTGAACGGGCAAGCGACGTGCGTGCCAACTTCATCTACAAAGTGACCTTTCCACTCTTGTGTCTCCTTGCCACAATTGCCCCCGCCTCCTACTGTCTGGCATTTCGCCGCCACATCCCCCATTTCATGATCTACCTTGTTGCCATCGGGGGCCTCTTTTGCTTCTTTTTGCTTGTGCAGGTAGCCCTCGTTCTGGCAAAAAGTCAAGTAGTCTCACCCTTCGTGGCATTTGGAGTGCCGTGGATAGGGGCATTTTTAGGATTTAGAAAAGACTACTTAAAGGTCATGAATGGAACCGTTTGATCTCAGCGCCTGGACAAAAGCTCCCTGCATCATAGACCAGGTGACGATTGATTCCCGGCGCATCCATTCCAAAAACTCACTTTTTATCGCCCTCACAGGCGCGCATTACGATGGGCACGATTTTGTGAGGGCCGCCTTTCGTCAAGGAGCAAACTGCTGCATTGTGCGCCACGATTTTTTCCTAGAATCTGTCCCGCAAGACAAATTTTTGATTCGCGTCGATGACCCTTTGCGAGCCTTGCAGCAGATTGCTGCTGAGTATCGCCGCCAGATGCCAGCCCAGGTAATTGCGATTACAGGCTCCTTTGGCAAAACGATGCTCAAAGACCTGCTTTTTACTCTGTTAGAGTCCGAATTCAATACCTTTGCCAGCCCCGAAAGTTTCAATAGCCAGATTGGCGTTGCCTTGAGTCTGTTGAAGATCAAGCGCACGCATCGCATTGCCATCATCGAAGCAGGCATCTCACAAGCCGGTGAGATGGCACACCTTGCCAAGATGATCCAGCCAGACTTCGCCATCTTAACCAATCTTGCCCCATCGCTCCTCCTTCACCCTACGCAAATTTTGGCGCGCGAAAAGATGCAGCTTCTCAATGCGACAACTGGCGATGACTGGGTACTTTTGCCCTTCTATGCCAAAGAATGGCTCGAAAGAGAGGGGCGCGCCCATTTTTGGGACCAAGATCAAGAGATCTTGCCAAAGGTGTTTTGTGGAGGAGAAAGTCGCTACTGTGTCGATTTTCCCAACGCCCAAGGCCTTACAGGTGCGCTCTCAGAAGGCCATTATGTACTAGACCTCATTAAGATGGGGGTAAAGGCGGCGCATCTTGTGGGAGTTTCATCTCAAGGGATTGCCAAGGGGCTCGAGCGTTCAAAACTTGAGCCAATGCGCATCGAAGTGTTTAAGTCGCAACAAGGGACAACCTTTATCAACGACACCTATACGGCAGACCCAATGTCTTGCGATATAGCGCTTCGCCAGATGGAGCTTTTAGAGGACGCTGAAAATAAGTCCGCGGGAAAAAAAATCTTTCTTTTTGGAGGCCTGCGCTGCCCCTCAGAGCCCTTAGAGTGCGACATGGCGCGCTTGGCACATGCGATTGCCAAACATAAAATCAACCTAGTGGTTGTCTCTCAGCCAGAATCGGCGGCGCTACTGGTTTCTCACTTGAGCCTTGCTTCGCCCCACACGGAACTTGTGGTCTGCAAAGACACCAAGAGCGCCATCGAGGCTACCAAGCGGCACATGGGGCCACTTGATGTGGTGTTGATTAAGGGAGCGCACAAAATTCCCCTGCAGGAGCTGATTCGGACAGTGGAAGAGAGTCCCCCAAACAACCAAGTTATCATCAACTTAGCGGTGATCCAGAGCAATATCGATGAGATCCGCGCGCGCCTCAGAAAAGACACGCGCATCATGGTGATGGTAAAGGCCCTGGCCTATGGCACAGACGATGTGCGCATCGCCAAATTTTTAAAGTCGTGCGGCATCGATATTTTGGGCGTCTCTTACGTCGATGAAGGCGTGCAGATGCGACAAGCTGGGGTAAAACAGCACATTTTTGTACTCAACGCAGCCGAATATGAAGCTGCAAAGGCCGTAACGTGGGATCTTGAAGTGGGTGTGAGCGAGCCCAAGCTGATCCAAGAGCTTCAAGAACAGGCCCGAGCACAAAATAAAAAAATTCGTGTACACCTGCACCTTGATACCGGTATGAGCCGTCTCGGCTGTCGCCAAGAGCAGGTAGTAGCTCTTGCGCAAATGATCAATGGTTGCCCAAACCTACTTTTTGAAGGGATCTTTACCCACTTTGCCTGTGCCGAAGATCCTCAAGAAGATGCCTTCACACTGCAGCAAGCAGCCCTTTTGCAGCAGGCCATTGACACGGTAGAGCAGGCAGGCTACAGCCCGCGCTGGAGGCATGCCTGCAATTCAAGCGCCACCTTGCGCTTTGGCTTTTCGCAGTTTAACATGGTGCGACTCGGCCTTGCCGCCTACGGCCTGCATTCATCTTGCGCCTGTAAAGAGGCTGTAACGTTACGACCAGCCATTTCCCTCTTGTCGCGCATTGTCGGAATCAACGACCTCAAAAGGGGCGACACAGTAAGTTATGGCCGCACCTACACAATCGATAGGGATGAAGCGCGCCTTGCCGTGCTGCCGATCGGCTACTTTGACGGGCTGCACAGAAACTACAGCGGTAAAGGCTATGTGCGCATACACGGCAAAAAGGCAGTCATGGTGGGCGCCATCTGCATGGACTACATGATGGTCGATATTAGCGAGATCCCCGAGGCCAAGATCGGCGATCAGGTGCTGATCTTCGGCGAAGATGACAATGGCGATTATATCTCCCCAGTCGAGCTTGCCACTCGCGGCGGCTCCATCGTCCACGAACTAATGACCTGCCTTGGCCCCCGCATTCGCCGCTTTTTCATCTACGACGAATCCCTAAGACCACGCTAATCTTGTTTGAAACTCCATATTTGTGATTTAATCTTTGGTACTTTCGTCTCTTGGAGTTCAATCGTTGAAAAAACTCGTTATATACTGTAAAGAAAAGATGCAATGGAAGCCGTTTTTATGGCTGCATGCTTTTGCATTTTTGCTTTTTGCAAGCTGGGTTTTTCCTCCTACGGCGACGCTTTGGAATGCGCTTGATCTTTGGCTCTTTCGCACGCTCAATAGCGGGCTGCAAGGTAGCCCTATCGCCCAAATTTTTTGGGCCTTGGCCAATGTCAAGATGACCGATTTTTACGGCGCCCTCTTTATGGTGACCTTTTCGCTCATCTATGTCTTTGACAAGAAGGCGAATATGGCAAAGTTTCGCCTGGCGCAGTTTTTCTATTTCTTGTTGTGGTTTGAAATTGGGATTTTAAGCCTGAAAGAGGTGCTCTTTAAGGGCCTTGTTGCCTTCGATTTTTTGCGCGATAGCCCTTCAATCCTCTTTAACGATACCTTTTTGCTCTCTGAAGTGGTTCCCTGGCTCAAAATCAAAGACTCCTCACACTGGTGCTTTCCCGGAGATCACGCCTTTATCGTGCTGCAATGGGCGGGCTTTATTACAGCGTTTTGTGGGCGCAGATTAGGCCTTGTCGCCTATCTCTCAACGATCTTTTTCATTTTGCCAAGACTCATTGCCGGAGCGCACTGGATCACCGATACCCTTTGTGGCAGTCTTCCCCTTTCTGTGTTGTGCCTTGCTTGGGCCTGCTACACGCCGCTTTATCCCTTTGTCATGAGCTATTTTGAACGAATGACACAGGCACTTTTTTCATTTATTCATACTCTTCGTAATTTTAAATTGGTGCGCATCAATGTCCAAAAAGAATGCTAACTTAGAAAAATTGGCCACACTCTCGCGTCGAGCCGTTACGCTCGAGGGCATCTCGCAACTTCTTTCCTGGGATCAGGAAACCTACATGCCAGAAAGCGCAAGCCCCGCTCGAGCAGAGCAGCGAAAATTGCTGGCAGAGCTGTCGCACGCCATCAAAACAGGCCCTGACTTTCAAAAGGCACTCGAGCATCTTTGCGATATAAAGACAGGCAAACTCAAAACAAATGGCCTGTCTCTTGTAGATGCGGCCGAGGTGCGCATCTACGCCCGAGACTTTGCGCGCGAAAAAAAGCTTCCATCGAGCTTTGTGCAAGAATTTACCCAACTCTGCTCTGAGTCGATCGTTGTCTGGCAAAAGGCCAAAACAAAAAATGACTTTCGCCTCTTTCGACCAAATCTAGAAAAGCTTGTGGAGATGGTGCGAAAAAAAGCAGATCTCATCGGCTATAAGGAGCATCCTTACAATGCCCTGATCGAAGAGTATGAACCAGGCATGACGGTTACTATTGTGGATGGTGTCTTTTCAGAAATTCGCCAGGCGGTTCAGAAACTCTTGGACAAAAGAAAAGCCACAAAAGTGAAGGAAATTGAAATCGAGGCAACGCCTGATCAGCAGCTTGAGGTACTTCACGATGTGCTTAACTTGATCGGCTTTGACTTTGGTCGTGGCAGGCTTGATCTTTCGGCCCACCCCTTTTCATCAAGCTATCATCCCACAGATAGCCGCATCACGGCAAGAAAAGGCTCTGACAGCATGATCGTGCAGATTTTGACGACGCTACATGAAGCGGGCCACAGCTTTTATGAAATGGGCCTCTCGGTGAAGGACTATGGCACACCACTTGGCCAGCATATCTCGTTGGGCATCCACGAAAGCCAGTCTCGCTTTTGGGAGACTCGCATAGGACGAAGCCAGGCTTTTTGGAAGCTCTACCTTCCTCGGCTGCAAAAGCGCTTTAAAAAGGATTTGGGCAAAGTCAGCCTCGATGACTTTATGAAGCAGCTTAACCACGTGCAGCCATCGCTCATCCGCACCGACGCCGATGAAGTGACCTATCCCCTGCATGTGATCTTGCGCTACGAGCTTGAAAAAGAGCTAATGACCGGCAAGCTCAAAGTCAAAGACCTTCCAGAGCGCTGGAAGGAGGCGATGAAGTCGCTCTTAGGAGTCACACCCAAGAGTGATCGCGAAGGCTGTCTTCAAGACATCCACTGGTCGATGGGCGCCTTTGGCTATTTTCCCACCTATTCCTTGGGCAATGTCTACGCAGCCCAGATGTTTGAAAGCTTTAGCAAAAAGCATCCCGACTGGGAAAAGAGAATCGAAAAGGGCGACTTTGGCTTTATCCGCGACTGGCTATCCGACAATGTCTGGCAGCATGGCCGCCGCTACGATGGCACTGAGCTGATCAAAAAAATCTCAGGCAAAGCACTCACCGCCAAACCCTTTATCGACTACATCTCGAAAAAGTATGGCGCTCGTGGCGTCAACTAAGGAGACTTTCGTGCCCGAGCCCGTGTGCGTGCCCATACGCGTTAAGCTAAGCATTCACCTGATTAAATTTTAACAGGATAGGCAGGCATACGCATCAGGCTAAGAACAAAAAATGCACATTAAGAAAATGATTATAAGTGGTTTAAACTTCAAGATGTGTTTGACACGTACTCTTAGAGTTGGTGCTAGAGAAAAAAATTAACAGGATAGGCAGGATCCGCTACGCGGGCAGGATAGAAATTTTGCCCTCATCTGTACTAGTCCGCTCATTATCTGACACAAGTCATTTCTCTTAATGATCATAGTCTTTCTGTCATTTTTCTTTGTTGCTTATCCTGCCGCCAAAGGCGATCCTGCCTATCCTGTTAAATTTTAATCAGGTAAATGCTTAGCTTAACGCGTATGTGTGCGTGCCCGTGCCCGAATTTTTACTTAAGTTGACGCCATTGAGGCCGGCTCGAGACTTGGTTTTTTCTCTTTCTTCTCTTTTTTTGCTTTCTTTTCTTTCTTCAACTGGTCTACCTGAGCCTTTTTGTCGTCTAGCTTGGCCTTCTTTTCAAGGTCTTTGATTTTTGGAGGACGTGTGAGGCGCTTTGTGTGATAGACCATGTAGGAGGTGGCGATAGAAGCAAGTGCTAGGGTTGAAGAGAGCATTGGCCACTTAAAGAGTTGCACGTATTCGTTGATTGTAAAGGCGACGAGGCCAAGGGTAACTGCTAAACCAGAGGTGGCCATCACAGCATTAAGAGAAAATTCCTTTGTTCCGAGCTTGGAGAGAGCCACGGCATCGGAAAGAAGCGCCGCCATAAGACCTGCGTTTGCAAGGTTGTTCATGTCGCTATTCATCTGGCCGACAAGCAGCGACATGATGATAGCTGGAAGAGAAAAGAGCGCGCCTTCAAACGCGGCTTTTGTTTTGGCAACGAGCTTGTCCAAACAACGTTCTTCATTCTGTTCTACATCGTTTGCTAGATTTGCAAGCTCTTGATCTAGCTCTTGAAGTTCCTGAGCCTCTTTTCTCTCTTTGGCCTTATCTTGGTGCAGTCTTATCGTCGATTTGATGGTCCTGACACCCGCATCACTTGGCCCAACAAGTAAAAGTGAGCTTGCCACAGTGCCTAATGTATTTGTGAACCAGTGCAAGCAGTTTCCAACATATCCTGCCACAGTGGCTGCAGTTGCCGCACACGCAAGGCTACCGCCTGCAATTTTTCGTGTAAGGGGATTTTTACTATCAGCTGCCACTTCAGCCACAAGGTTCATGAATTTGCGTAAATTTGTTTTGAACAGAATACCAGCACCTGCGGATAGCGACTGGTCAATTTTTAAAATGGAGAGCGCCAGGGCGGGAGGAATTTGCAGCGCGGCGCTGATCAGAGTGGCGCTATTTTTTGATACCTTTGATGACAAATAATTTTTTTCTTTGAGCTGTTCGGAGATTTTTACAATTTGTTTAGGAATATCCCATTCAGCCATTTCAGCTTTTAACACTCCATAGCCTGGAAAGGCCCAAGGAAGTGCAGACAGCACGCGATAGAGCGTTTGGGCCTGCTGTTCTGTCGATAGGCCATAGCGTAAGTATAGTGAGACACCAAGACCCATTAGGGCGATGGCTCGATCGGTATTACGTATCCAAGCTCTATCTTTAGTAAAGGCGTGATAGGTTTTAATCAAATCAGTCACAGCACCAGCAATACCTGCACCTAAGACCGAACCACCCGATTTGCTCCCAAGATAGCCAGATAAAATTGCGCTTGCCCCAACTCCCGCTACCACGGCGGCGTGCTGTTTTGCTCCAAGAGGTGCCCTTTTTTTGGTGCTCTCTACTTCATCTTCATCATCTTCAACCACCCAGTACTTGGCAATTTCAAGTTCCCCTTTACATGGGATCTCCAGTTTCAGAAGAACCGGATCAGGTTTTACCTTAGCTGCTTTTGTATCAGGTTCCTCAGTACGAGCTGTGATTGGCTCTACCGCCACTTCATGCGACCTATCTTCATTCGCGATCAACCCCTCTTCCATTTCTCTAGCTTGTGGGGAATTTGCTGTGCCCCAAAAGGAGCTACCAAAACCTGATATTAATTGCATAGTTTGTCTCTTGTGTATTTTAATGTAATAAAATCTACAAAAATATAATTAATTAGTTAATTAAAATCAAGTAATTAGTTTTTAAAATGTGAGTGTCCGCGAGCCACGTTTTTCTGTTTGACTTTCTTTTTTGGATGGGAGTACCATGCCAATAAAAAAGATAAATACGTCTTTTTTGTCAGCATTTTACAGGAGAAAAATTATGATTAGAAAGTCTTTCAAGTGCCTGCTAGTGGCCCTGGTGGGTATGCTGCCGATTACCGGTAATGCTTTGGTACATAAGAAAAAGCATGCGTCACATAAAACAGATGTGAAATGCAAGCAAGACTCCTGCGTTCCACATAAATCCAAAGATTGCCTAGATGAGAAATTTTGCCGAGTGGATGTGGCAAACACAGATGTGGGCTCGAAAGGTACAGTGGTATTGGATAAAGTGTCAAAGCAGCTTTTCTATTCCGATGGATGCAATTGGGTTCCACTAGCAAATGCAGTACCGGCACCTGCCGTGATTACGGTTGATCCGGCGCTTTGCCCAAATGGTGTGACGAAGTTCAACACAATTCAGGAGGCGATCAATTCTTTAGGCAATAAGAAGATTGTCGACACGACGATAACCATTGCAAAAGGGGTGTATCCTGAAAACTTGGTGGTACAGTCGATCCTGAATTCTGATACAACAAAGCTAAAAATTAATGGCGATCTACGACAGATTGTTGGTTGTGGCATAGCCCACGACGTCTTTTGGAATGCGCAAGCAGTGCCAGGGCCTGTAGGTGGTGGTACAGGCAGTAAGGCAGTATTAAGTGCTGTTGGCAGTACACTTACCGTCACTGCAAGTGTGGGTACAAGTCCAAACTTTGTACTAGCGGGAGTTGTGCCTGGTGACAAGGTTGTTATTCGCAATGACGCCGGTGCTTCGAACATTTATACGGTTGCCTTTGGGGGCGTTACACCAACCACATTAACATTTAGTGATGGGCCAATTGTGGGAACAGTGGGCGCCTTAGGATCTGCCATGTGCGTTGCCCCAAATGTTGCCATTGCACCCGCAGCAGGAGATGTCATCACCCACAGCTCTATGGCGACATTTCAAGGGTTATTCCTCGTTACACCCGCAGGTGCCAATGGCTTTCGCGCACTTGAATTATCGGGGGCTATTCTCTCGAATATTCTCACCTTCGATGGCGCAAGGGGCATAGTTGCTACAGGACCAATAGCTCCAAGTATCGCCAATACAGCCTTTTCATACATAGCTGTTGATAGTCCCTTTGGCGTGACCGTTATGGGTGCTACTACTTCTGGAATTACTAGTGATTCCTCTGCTGTGCATCCACGCAATTCTCTCATCGCACCTGCACCGTCTGCAGGAACATCGTTAGGCTTAAACGAATTTAGTATTGCAAAATGTAACAACGCCAAATTTATAGGCAACATTGTGCTCCAGTCGAACAGTCTGTTCACATTAGGCTTTCCAGCAGTGATTATATCAACGGGTGGAACGGCCTTAAATTGTACTCTACATTCATATGTTGAACTGGCTGGAATTGCCACCCTAACTATTAGAGGCGCGCCTTTGGTTGGGGTACAGGTATCTGGTAATTCCTTTTTAAACACTGCAGCTACCTTACCGTTGAGCTTTAGTAGTACGGCAAATGGTTTTATTGGTCTTACACTTGGATCTGGAGGTTTGACTCAAGATGCCAACACTGCCTACGTGAACTTTGCTGACATCACAGTGCCAGCCTCAGCTACGGCATACATTGCCCAGGTGAACAATGGCTCTACGTTGGTTGTCGGTGGCGTTTCAGGGACGAATTCAATTGGTGCCAATTCCAACGGCTTTCTTGTAACAAATGACAGCAAGTTGATTTGGAGGGGTGGAAACGTTGCAGGAAATGCAGCTTCTGCCACCGGAGTACTCTTTGATATTCGTCGCAATAGTTCGATGACAATTCTTCCGGCTGCAAATGCCACCTTTACGAACTATCCAACGCTCTTTAACTTTGATGATAACTCAAGAGGAGACTTGAATGACATCACCTGCACAACAACAACTGGTGGCGTAAATTTGACGGCAACCAATATGTCGCGAGTTGAACTTGGAACTACGACGTTTAACTTGTCAGGTGCCAATGTTGGTATCAATACAGCGCCAAACGGAAACGTTGAAAAACGATCTGGTGCAGTCTTTACCAATAGTGCTTCTTTGCCAATTAGTGCCGGTTCATGCACGCAATTATTTACCGATGCTATCGGTGGATATACCTGCACAAAAGGCACTGGATTAATTGTTGTTAGCCCATAAGGCTAAGTCTACACAAGACCCGGGTTGAGTGAACGCTCAATCCGGGTTTTTTTATTTTGCTTTAGGAGAAAGAAGCACGCTTTATCTTAAACCTTACGATCTGCATGCCGCTTTTTGCGCCTTTGCGATTTTGCGTCTTTGCGTTAAGAATTTCGCTTGGACCATGACGAGGATAGCGTGTGAGCCATAATTTTAACGCAAAGACGCAAAATCGCAAAGGCGCAAAAAAGTCTGATTTGAATTTTGCAACAAGGCGCCATCTAATATAAAAAGCCAAAGAGGAATCTTGTTTCCAAAGCCCATTTCGATGCCATCGGTTAGGATAACGATCCGAATTTTTCAATGAAAAATCCGGAATGCTATCCGAACTCAAAGCATAAGCGTGACTCAAAAGGGGCCTTCCCTTGACACTTTCTCCCCTTTTTGCTATGTGGGAGGCTCTTTGTTGGGGATAAATAAATTGTTTATTTTTAAGATTTGCCAAGCATTGCAAGAGGCCGATGTTGTCTACGCAGTTGTTGGAGGCTTTGCTGTCGCACTCCATGGAGCGGTAAGAGGTACCATTGATATTGATATTGCGATTCAATGGAATATGCAGAATTTGCAAAGGACAGAACTTGCGCTTAAAAAGATTGGACTTGTGTCGCAATTGCCAATCTCTGCTCAAATCATTTTCGAAAAGAGACACGAATACATCAACGAGAGAAACCTCATTGCGTGGAATTTTTATAATCCAAAAAAGCTAAGTGAACAGATAGTTCTCATCATCACTTATGATCTCACTGGGCGAAGGGTTGAAGAGATCGAAACGCCCTTAGGTAAGGTAAAGGTCTTGTCTCGGAAAGATTTGATCGAAATGAAACGCGCGAGCGCTCGGCCTCAAGACTTGGAAGACATTCAAGCGCTGGAGCAACTCGAATGAAGCGACCTGTCCAGTACTTTACGCGCGAGTATTTAGAAAGATGCAAGACGATGACACCCCTTGAGATCATCGAATTTTTAGAGGAATTTCAAGAGCTGATGTCTCTATCCTTAGAGAAGAGCCTGAAAAAAGATTCTAACAACAACACAGAGGAGAAGGGTCTCGTATGAAAAATAAAAAGAACTCTTTGGCAGAACCGCATATTTCCACACATGGACATCTCTTGCAAGAGTATGGCACTATTGTGAAGATGCCAATTGCTTTGAAGGAAAATGTCTGTCGAGAAAGTGTGGCTTTGTTAAACAAGATTCTGGCTGACACGATGACCCTGCGAGACCTCTACAAAAAGCATCACTGGCAGGTGACTGGGCCCTCCTTTTACTCGCTGCATCTTCTTTTTGATAAGCATTTTAATGAGCAGGCAGAGCTTGTGGATGAAATTGCTGAACGCATCCAGCTTTTGGGTGGGGTGAGCATTGCCATGGCACATGATGTGGCAGAAGCTACCACCATTCCGCGCGCACCAAAAGGCCGCGAAGAGGTCTCTGTGCAGATCTCACGCCTGCTTGAAGCGCATGAAATTGTCTTAAAGAAAAGCCGCGCGGGTGCCTGTTTGAGCGCAGAACATAGCGACGATGGCACAAATGACCTGCTCATCAGCGACGTCATCCGCACCAACGAGATGCAGGCCTGGTTTTTGGCAGAACACCTCGTCTAAGCGTTTTCTCATGTTACAGAAGGGGCTGAGGAAGGCTCACAACGGCACTTATGATGTCTGTTTCGTAAAGTGGGGCGATCATGTCGTGGATCGTTTGATGAAAGGCTTTTATACCTTGTTCTTCCACTGTAGATTCGATCAGCTTGGTCATGCTGTTCATGCGGCTGAAGCGCTCTAAAAAGAGGGTTCTTCCTCTAAAGCAGATGCTTGGGCTGTAGAGCAGCACTTTCAAAAATTCAAGTTCATCATCAGAAAGTGGCCGTGCGTTGAGTAACTTGAGTACTAAAAAGAGCTCACAACTTGCTGTCATGCCTATGTCGATGCCATCTTTACACGAAAATGAGAGGTAGCCTGGCTGCACGATCTCAATAATTTTAAGTTGCATGAAGGTGTAATAGAGCTCGATAAAGTCGAGACGGTGATGTCTTGAAAGGACGTTTTTGCGGCCAAAAAATATGCTGTGAATGGCGTGGGCAAGTCTTTGGGCAAAGCCGCCAAAGAGGATTTTTTTCACCTTTGCAGGATAGTAGTAGCCAGAGTTTTCGCTCTGCGTGTGCTCGATCAATTGGTCAAGAAAGCTATCGGCAAGGTTGAGCTCTTGGTATGGGCCGATTTGGTGGTAAAAGTCGCTCTCTTTGGTCATGCTGACAACAGCGAAGATTTTGGCAAATTCATCTTTTTTTTGTAGATCTTCTAAAGCATTGCAGCGGGCATATTCGCGAAGCGAGGTGCGATCTTGCAGGTTAAAGAGTAAAAACTCTTTGGGGTTGGCATCATGCCCTATGCTTCTTAAGAACGACTTAAACTCTTCGGCAACTTGGGCTTTGTGGATATATTCTTGCGACGTTGGCGATGGCACGCGAAGCACAGATAGGCGCTTTCCTTTGGGGAAGAGATCAAAGATTGAGGTGGGCATATTTTGTAAAAGCAGTGGGTCATAGCCATTGATGTCGATGTCTTGGAGCGTTTCAATGACATTCAGTAAAGGCACATGGCTGTAGTGCTGCATGGCGCGCAATAGCGCGTCAAAATCGAGCGCCATTTTGCTCGAAAGCGAGACAGAGGGCATCTCGATGAACGATTCTTGCACTTGCTGCTCTTCTTTTCCTTTGACAATCAGCTCATTAATCAGACTTGCAGCATCTGGCGTGAGGTGAAATCCGGAATAGAGCTGCCTTGCCATATGCTGGACAAGGGCCACAATTTTGTGCTGGATGGCCTCTTCATTTTTTGGTGGATAGGTGATGACGCGCTGAAAGTCTGTCGCTTGCAAAAGAAGGCGCAAAAAGCGCTGAAAATCGACTAAATAGCCGCTTGATCCTTTCGATTGCTCTTTTATGCTCGCAGCTTGATTTGCCGAGAGCATAAGGGCGACGATGGCGCGATAAAGGAGCGATACCAGTTCGTTGTTATACTGTTTTTTGGCAGCTTTTACGAAAGCATCGATTAGGTGCCAGTTTTGGCGCACGATATTGCGAGAAATTTGTCGAGCGAGAATATCTCGCCAGATGCGCAGCTCTTTTAGCGACTGGTACTGGCCTTCGCCGCTAAAATACTCTTCAAAGTTTGAGACCAGTTTGATGTTTCGTAACAGGCGCGGGTTAAAAAAGCGCGTGCCATCCTCTTTTCTGATCAAAAAGAGCTCATATTCTGAGTCTTTTTTTACGGTATCCAGGTCGATAAAGAGATGTTCGGTGCTTGGAGGTGCCGCGGGAGTTGGTAATGGCGCCGAAATCTTTGTCACATTCTCAACCACATTTATGGGAAGCTGGTGAATCCACTTGGAAAGAGACTCTTGGACTGCAATGGGCGCAATTTTTCTTTGGTAAAAGGCCCACAGGTCGCGAAATTCTTTGGACTCTTTGACGCTTGAAATATTGGATCCAATGAAGATGCGCGTGTACTTATCCACTTTTTTGGCCGCTTCGCCTACCAAAACCATGATGGTCTTGATCCCTTCGACCGATTCATGCTGCACAAGTTTGCCATACTCGGCTTTGTAAAAATGCTTTAGGTAATGCAAAATGGTGCGAAAAGTATCGCGCACGACAAACATCACTTTTTCTGCATTTTTGCGATGGAGCCAATGGACAGTGCGATAGATGATGGGCAGCTCCTGCAGTTCAATCTCATGCCTTTCAGCAATGGCGATAGGCCCTTCGATCTCCAGATCAGCAATGCTGGTCAGAGTCTCTACGGCCTCGATAATTCCAATCTCTGAGTGGTCTGTCATGATCAATCTCCTTACACTTCCTACTATGTTTATTATGACATTCAAATAATTAATTTAACAATTTAAATAACTTAGTTATAAAACTTTAAAAGTTGGTTAAAAAATAAAGAAATTTGATAAAATTGATATTGGATTCTTGTCTCAGTCATCAGCTTGTGGCAAATCTCAACGGTAAAAACGATAGAACGATAAGAACGATAAAAGAAGGTATTGCTAATTTAATTTTTAATAATCCTATCGTTTTTATCGTTCTATAGTTCTTACCGTTGAATCACGCTTCTTTCTTGACAGAAGATTTTCCGCTAATTAGAATTTCGGGCCTTTGGAAGAGTGGCAGAGTGGCCGAATGCGTCTGTCTTGAAAACAGAATCACCCTTACGGGTGACGGGGGTTCGAATCCCTCCTCTTCCGTATTATGGACCTACAGCAGCTTGTCAAACAGATTTTACTTTGGGATGGCTCCTTTCCGGAGCATGCATTAGCCCAACTTGTCGACAATGAAGAGGGAGCAAAAGCGCCACTTCGCGCGTTGCTTCAAGAAACCTTGAAAAACTATCAGACCTTGCCAGAAGGGTATGTGGGGCATGTTTATGCCTTTTATCTCTTGGCCTATTTTCGCGATGCTGAAGGTTTTTTGCCTGCCTTAAAAGTGCTCACATTGCCCGATGCCTATCCAGAGAAGCTACTTGGCCATTTTTTGACGCAGAGCTTTTCACAGGTGATTGCAAGCTGTTATGGGGGCAATCTCGAGCCGCTTTTTGCGGTGATCGAAGAGCAAAATCATCTTGCTTTACACCGGATCGTGGCTTTGGTGAGCCTTTCGATACTTTACAACATCAAAAAAGTAGATCGGGCGACAGTAGTTGGCTTCTTTACAAAGCTCCTTGAACGCCCTGATACGAACGAGTTTTTGTTGGGGCTTGCAGAGGAGGTTGCCGATCTGCATCTTGCCGAGCTAAAAAACTCGGTGCTTTCGCTCTATCATGAGGGAAAAATCTCCTCAAATGACTATACCGAACAAGACTTTAGAGCGGCTATAGAATCGGGCTTTTCCAATCCGCGCAAATTTTTCCTCATCGAAGATATCTTTTTAGAGATCAACGGCTCTGAGTACTCAGGCACAACACATGAATCCTAGTTGTATTTTTCCTCTCACTTTGGCACACTCTTGTCTACTTTGGAAGAGTGGCAGAGTGGCCGAATGCGTCTGACTCGAAATCAGATTCACCCTTACGGGTGACGGGGGTTCAAATCCCTCCTCTTCCGCCATTTTTTATTTCCCACGAAAGCAGTAGTTAAATAAAAATCGCGCTTAAGGCATAAGAAATCTTCGGTTGCAGGCATGTTGTACAGAATCTAGGGTAAAATGTGGTAGGACGCAAGTTTCAACAGATTGATGAGACGAATTCCCAGGAAAAGACCCCTCAACAGGCGCGTCTTTCGTTTCCGATCATTTCCACTTGCCGCATTGTCCCCTCGGCGCTTGGGCCACAGATCTCTACAGCCTTGGAGAGCCACACCCGCGAGATGGCCAAAATTGTGAGTAAGGTCCTGCGCGAATGCAAGCTTTCCTACCGCAACGATCCTCTCTTTTGGCAAGCCTTCCGTCAGCATATCCCAATCGTGCATTGGGAGCCGTGCGAGTGTGCGCCGGGCGGAGTCTCTATCTACCTCGTCTGCCAGGCCTTGGCAAATTACGATCTCTCTCACTTTTTCGTAGAGATGGTCAGCCGCTGGCTTATTCCGGGAAAAATCGCTACCATACTCAATACAAAGCATCTCACTTTTCGCTTTGTCGATGTTCCCGATGAAAGCTATTTTGTCTCAGAAATTTTTGCTTTGATTGACGATGAAAAGGCCTTTAGCAATTTGCATAAGACGCTCACGGCTCTCGCGCAAGAAATTGCCCTTGGTGCCGTTTCTGCCCACCATGCCCGTCACATTTTGGTCACCAAGGCCCTGACTCAAGAACATAAGACAACCCTCATCCACAAGACGATAGTTGAGCTTACCACGCGCAAATTTAGTGCCATTGGTCCCGAGGTGTTCTTTGAAATGAACCACTTTTTACTTGCCTCAGACGACGAATTTAAGCGCATACGCCACGTAAGACACCTTTGCCGCATCATCTGCTATCACAACTGGAATAGACGCCAGCTTCTCAAATCAGAAAACCCTGAGCAGCGCCAGATCATGGTAAAACCATTGCCGACGCGACTCATGTTTCAATTTGGGGAAAAGCGCGTGCTTGGGCTCGTCATTTCCCTTAGCTATCTCAACGAGTATGAGCAGTTTGAAGCGCGCCACATCGCCTCTGCCTGCCAGCGAGTGATTCCCACGGCCTCGGTCGTGCCACGCTCCTATTTTTCCTACGTCAACCCCTCAAACCCAATTCACTCTTTTTATCTGGAGATAGAAAAGCGCGATGGCAGCAACATACTTCCCAAAGAGGTGTCGCTCATTCGCGAGGGGCTCTTGCTCGAGATCCCGCACTGCATCGAGCAGCTGTCGCACACCCTCTTCATGCCGCAAAATGAAGAGGAGATCATGCGCAATATCTTGCTCTTAAGCCAGGAGATTCGCTACGTCAGAGACATCCCACAGATGATCATCACCTTCCAGGGACAATCTGAGAGCACGCTCAGGTTTCATGTGACCCTGCTTCGCCTGTGTAAAAGCGAAAGCACGCAATCGGTCGAGGCGCTCTTTTCCAAGGTCTCAGAACTTGTCGAGTTTATCTCAGGCTCAAAGAAGATCATCGGCCTCGTCCGTAACAAATACCCAAAAGAGGCCAATACCTTTTTGCTTGAATGTCGCAAAGCCCCATTTATGCGGCTTGACCACTCTGTAGACTTGAGCCGTGCCCGCGAGTTTATCTCAGCGGCCATCCGTAAAGCACTAGGAGAGGTGCGCGACTTTAATGGTGGGCTCATGTCGCAGCAAAATCAGCTCCTGGTCAGCATCAAAGAGCTCCTCAACGCCGACGAGCGCAAAGAGGAAATTCACCTTGAAAATCTCTTCCATAGCATACAGCCCGTCTTGATGCGCAGCCTCGTTCCTCCTGAGCTAATCAAGCAGCTCTTTGAGCTCTTTTTGATGCTCCACAACGAGGTACCGACAACTAATGCTCCAAGATTTCGCGAAATCTGCCACAGCATGCAGCTTTGTGTCATGGTTTGTAGCAACGACGCCACACTCTTTGACGAAGTCGAGAGCGAGGTGTTGAAGCTCGATTTCAAGGACCAAGAGCTTGCCCACTGCAGGCTTTTGCTCGATGGGCTCGCCTACTTTGGCTATATTGTGCTGAGTGCCGATTCGCAAAAGCAGGTTGCCTTCCAGCAGGCGCTACAAACCTCTCTCAACCACTTCCACAGGGCAAAGAGAGCCTCACATAGTCTGCGCATCAGCTTGCCAAGGCCCACGTTGCTGCTAGATCCTCGCATTGGCACCGATCGTACATCTGGCATCGTAATCAAAATGCTCTATGAAGGGCTGATGCGCATCAATCCCTCGGGCGCGCCATTACCCGCCACAGCAAGTTCTGTGCAGCTCTCCCCCGATAAAAAGCGTTACCTCTTTGTTTTACGCCGCTCCAACTGGACAAATGGCACGCCCGTCACAGCGCATGATTTTGAATATGCCTGGAAAAAGGTGCTAGATCCGCACTTTCACACCCCTTTTGCCTACCTGTTCTACCCGATAAAGAACGCAGAATGCGTAAAACGGGGCCAATTGCCTGTCGATGAGCTAGGAGTAAGGGCTATAGACGATCACACGCTAGAGGTGAATCTCGAGCATCCTACCCCCTACTTTTTGGAACTTACCGCCCACTGGATCTACTCCCCCCTGTGCAAGGAAGTAGACCAGCTCCATCCCGGCTGGGCCTACTATGGCGATGATACCTATGTTTCAAATGGCCCATTCCGCCTGGCCAAATGGCGCCGAAATAGCGAAATTCAGGTGCTTAGAAACCCTCTCTATTGGGATTCAGAGAATGTAAAAATCAACCAGATCGATATATCGATCGTCGAAGACCCACATCGCGCCCTGCAGCTCTACCAGCGAGGAGAGCTTGACTGGATCGGAGAGCCTCTCTCAGAGATACCACCAGAGGCCTTTAAAGTGGGCAATTTTGAAGGCAAAATCATCTCACACCCAATTGCGGCACTGCATTGGTATTCACTCAACGTAAAAGTTGCTCCCTATTCTTCAAAAAAGTGTCGCCAAGCCCTGGCGATTGCCTTAAATCGGCAAGAGCTTATCAACAAGCTCTTTTCTGGCATGGAACAGTGCGCCTACAGCATCTTGCCACCGGGTCTTTCGCAACATCCAGAACCCTATTTCCAGGATGGCGATCCGCTAAAGGCCAAGGCGCTCTTTGCCGAGGGGCTAAAAGAGCTTGGCATAAGCCCGAGCGAATTGGGCCCGCTTATGATCACCTGTAGCGATCAGGAGATCCATCGATCAATTGCCCTCAATGTCTCAAAGCAGTGGAAGGATGTTCTTGGTATCGATACCAAAATCGAAGTCTTTAGCTGGCATCGATTGATGGAAAAGTGTTGCCAACACGATTTTCAAGTGATGGGGATCACCTGGTACTCCTGGGTCTATGATCCCTCCTATATGCTCGACCATTTAAAGACCTTGTCTCACGAGATGAATGTCTGCCAATGGTATGATAGCACCTTCACAAACTATCTAGAAAGGGCACAAAATTGTATCGACCCAGCACAAAGATTAGAGCTTATCCATAACGCTGAAACCATTGTGATGCAAGAGCTTCCAATAATTCCCCTTTTCTATTATACGTTTAAGTACATGAAAAAAGAGTACCTGGATAATATCTACCTGTCACACCTGGGGCAGATAGACTTCAAGTGGGCGAGTATCAACCCAAATAGCTAAGTTGGGAGGCATTTATGACAGTGGTTCAAAATCTTGCAAAAGCTGTAGTGATTGCGTGCGGCATGCTTGCCCTTTCTGCGGGCTGCCAAAAAAACAATGAGCCGCCAGCACAAAAGAAAGAGAGTGCTCCAAGCCAAAAAACCTTGAAGCTTTACTTGCAAACAGAACCTCTTTCGATGGATCCGCGAAAGGGTGGAAATCGCATTTCACAAGTGGTTTTGCGCGAGCTTTTTGAGGGCTTGATGCGCATTGACTCTCAAGGAAGACCGGCTTTTGCTGTGGCAAAAAGCGTCGATGTCTCCGATGACAAGTGCGTCTATCGCTTTCACTTGAGACCTGCCAACTGGTCAAACGGCATGCCAGTTACCGCCTATGACTTTGAATTTGCCTGGAAAAGTAACCTCCATCCGCAGGCAACAACTGCCTATTCCTACGCCTTTTACTGCATCAAAAACGCACGGGCTGCCCGCATGGGCGAAGCCTCCTTAGACGATGTGGGAATTAAGGCTGAAGATGAGAGCACAATTACGGTCACACTCGAGCATCCAGCTCCCTACTTTATCGAACTTACTTCAAACCCCCTCTACTCCCCTGTCTGCAAAGCAGTGGTCGATAGAAATGCAAACTGGAACAACGAAGCAGGGCCTGACTTTGTCTCTAATGGACCCTTTATGCTGGGCGAATGGAAACATAGAACAGAGATTATGTTGACGAAGAATCCCCATTACTGGGACACGCAATCGGTTCCTGTGCAGCGACTCAACTTCCCCATCATTGAAGACCCCTTGACCGCGCTCAATATGTTTGAAACGGGAGATCTCGATTGGGTTGGCGATCCATTTGGCTCGATCCCCCTCGAAGCAATCCCGCGTCTAAAGGAGTTGGGCAAGCTTGAAGCCAAGACAATTGGCAGCTTAAACTGGCTACAGCTAAACGTGAAGCATCCTCTCCTTGCATCAGCAAAGGTGCGAAAAGCCCTCGCTATGGCCGTTAATCGCTCAGAACTTGTGGAACATCTCTTGCAAGGCGGCGAAAAGCCGGCCTTTTCGATCTTGCCAGAAACGCTCACCTTCCTGTTGCAGCCGGCCTTTCAAGACAATAATGTCACGCTCGCTCGCGCGCTCTTTGATGAAGGTCTTGCCGATCTCAACATTGACAAAGCGACGCTGCCCCACGTCGGGCTCTGCCATTCTTCAGATCCTCGCGATAAGGCCGTTGCTGAAGCGATTCAGCAGCAGTGGCAACAGGCACTTGGCGTAAAAGTAGTCTTGAGTCCTGCAGACTGGAACGCTCATTTGAAAAAGATCTCCAGTGGCGATTTTGATATTGGCGCTTTGCACTGGTACACCTTCTATCACGATCCTATCTATAACCTTGAGTTTCTCAAGTATGCCACAGCAAGTTTTAACGGCACCCATTGGGAGCATCCCTACTACATCGAGCTGCTCGATAAATCAGATGTGGAGATCGATCTTGCCAAGCGCGATGATCTGTTGCGCAAAGCAGAAGAGTTTTTGATGAATGAGATGCCCGTTATCCCGATCTGCTACAACACCTCAAAGTTTGTCAAAGACCCGCGAGTCTTTGGCGAGAGCTTGTCCCCGATTGGCATGTTTGAGCTCAAAAAAGTTGACGTCGATGGCGGCAACATTTTAGTCAACAAATAGCAATTCATTGATGAGCTGCTATGAATTAGACCGGTACATTCCCTCTGTGAGCTCTGTCACGACTTTAGGAATTTTTTGCGTAAAACCGTATAAATCAAAATCTTATACCTTTCGATCTGCATGCCGCTTTTTGCGCCTTTGCGATTTTGCGTCTTTGCGTTGAATCTTACTTTTCATACACGTAACTGAGGCTTCAGGTTGTTTATCGAAACGAAAAATTCAACGCAAAGACGCAAAATCGCAAAG
>Ga0187893_10005785_pt1 | contig 21806 bp, 16 predicted proteins | sample MA1701074metaG_FD_139574 | JGI IMG/M metagenome (GOLD analysis project Ga0187893, IMG submission 139574) | White microbial mat communities from a basaltic lava cave in the Kipuka Kanohina Cave System on the Island of Hawaii, USA - MA170107-4 metaG ...
CCCGTTCCGGCGGCGCGGTCCCGAAAACTGACCGGCTAGCCCCTCAACCGCAACTGCGCCATCCGTTCGTTAGAGAGATGTAAGGCCACCGGCACTTCTTTGACTCGGGCCGCGTACACCAGCAGACCTTCTGGCCTACCTTCGTCGCGACGATCGATGGACTCCCTCGCCCAAGATTCTCAGGTTTGCGCTCCGCGCAATCCGCCGACGACCGGCGTTCGCGCTGACGGCCATCCTCAGTCTCACCATCGCGATCGCGGCCACCACGTCGGTCTTCAGTCTCGTCAATACCGCCTTCCTGAAAGACGTGCCCGGCGTTAGGTGACCCGGACGGCTCGTCGAGATCAGCCGCACATTGGAGGCGAAGGCACAGACGTCACCTACCAGATCTTCCGCGCGCTGGAGGACGAACAGCGCACCCTGAGCGACCTTGCCGCCTTCGCGCTCTCCAGCGCATCCATCAGCGCAGGCAGCGAGCCGTCCGTGCGCAACGCGCTTGCCGTCAGCTTGATACTTCGACTTGTTAGGTGTTCAGGCACTACGCGCCTGCTCGCGCGCAATGAGGCAGACTACCCCACGACAGCGCCTGTTGTGCTAGGCACGCACGCCGTCTGCAGCGTGAGCTCGCGGGCGCCGATGACGTCGTCGGCCGCGCGCTGCAGGTGAACGGTGTCCCGGTCACAATCATCGGTGTGCTACCAGCGGGATTCGCGGGCCACCACACCGGTCTCCTCATCGACGTCTTTCTCCCGTTAGGCGTCGCCATCCCCCGCCTTCCGAGGCCCGCCGGATTCGAAACGCCAAACGGATCCTCGCTCAAGCTGCTCGGACGCCTGCAGGAGGGTGTGACGCGAGAACAGGCTGATCGCCAGCTTACCGTCGCCGCCGACCGCGCGGCCCGCATCGATGGCGAGGCGACGGCGGCGCGCCAGTACGCTATCAAGGTAGACAACTGGGTCCGCTCCCGAGCGCCGTTAGGCCCGCCGTTGCCATGTTCCTCTTCCTGCTCCTTGCCCTGGTCGCGCTCGCGCTCGTCATGGCCTGGGTCAACATCTCCACCGTGCTGCTTGCCCGTAGCGCCGAGCGGCAGCGCGAGCTGGCGGTGCGCCGCGCGATCGGAGCGCGCCAAGGCCGCATCGTTAGGCAGATCCTGACCGAAGTCGCCGTGCTCGTCGCGTCACATCACGCGTCTCGCCATCCCATTGGCTTAGGAACCGTCGCGCTCGCTGCGATGCCGGCGCCGCTGCGTGCGCTCGCCCGCACATACCCCCATGTCTCGGTTGCGCGAGGACTAGTCCGTATCACGCTCGCCGAGAGGCCGACGCGGACGGTCGTTCTTGTCATGCGACGTCGGACAACGTGGTCGACAACGCACTGTTCGGCGTATCGGGGTCATCCGTTAGATGATCACGTTCGCATAAATGTTCACGCGTTCGCGCAGCACGAGCGCATCAGCGGGAGAGCGCAACATGGGCGGCAAGACGGTGCCCGACTGCGGCACATCAGTGACTCGTTAGGCTCACGCGCCGCGACTGATCAGCGCGCCTCGGCAGTTATCGTCCGTCACATTTATTCTGCCGCGTTTGTCTGTGGAGGAGGACTCGCAAAATGCGTTAGGCAGAGATCAATGCATCAGTACGATCGCAGGCTCGGCAGCAACAGACGTCGGCACAAGAGTATGCGGCTATTCTCGTTATGCGCGTCCGCTTGCACTGACGCAGCATCTAACGTCCTGAGCAACTGCATGCGCTCGAGATCGCTAATGCCAGCTCAACAGTGGCGCAGAATGTGCGAGCGATCACCACGCAGCAAGAAAGAGAGGAGGAAAAACGTTCGACGCGCTCTTATGAGCGGAGCGGAGGTACGTCCAATGAGTAAGAGAATTGCTGTGGCCGTTTTGGGAGGTCTCCTCGTCGCCTGCGACCAAGCAACCGCCCCGGTTGCACCTCTCACACCAAACGATGGCGTTGTCGCAGTAAATGGCCCCGGGGCTGTCTACACCGCGCGTGGGACCGCGGTCGATGCCACGCTCCTCAGCGTGAACAACAAGATCAGCGATTGCTATCTGCCCCCAGGGCCCGGCGGAAACATCGCGAAAAACGTGGCGAGCTATTCAGGCACGGGCATCTTCTACAAGTTGCTTTATTGCAACGCGATCGGCGGGAACAACAAGTCGGTGGCGGAAGCGGGCGTGTTCGAGGTGATCCTGACTGTTGGCGGTCACACGATCTTCGCGGATGTCCTAAGCTCGATGTCCAAGGCCGATTGCCCGCCGACTGGACCGGCCAGCTATGGCAGCTCCAGCATCGCGAGGTTGAACATCGACGGCAATGCGACCCGTGTTGGGACGACACCTAACTACACGATCTCACTGTCGAACGGCTACATCGTGGTCAACGAACAAACCTCCTTCGCCACGCCGTGGCACGCTGGACGCACGGTCATCGCGCTGCGCATAGTAATCAACAAGCCCGTTCCGATCGCCGACATCGCGATCGCGCGCTCGCAAACGCACATCGACTGCCCAGTAGTATAGCATCCGGCAGGTACTCGTTAGGTGCACGCGCGCGCATCAGGGCTTACGGTACTTGGACCTGATATGCGCCCGTGCGGCGCGCGCCCCCGCCGCCGCGATGCGCTTCCATTCCTGTGCCGCGCGTCCCACCTCTCGACGCGCCAAGTAGGTCAACTCCGCGCGCAACTGACGCCAGTGCGCAAGGCGTTCCGGGTGGAGCCGCCCTCGCGCCACAGCTTCCAACACCGCGCAACCCGGCTCGGACTCGTGCGCGCAATCAGCGAAACGGCATGCGCTCGCCAGGGCCGCGACATCGTCGAAGGTCGCGTCGACGCTATCCTCTTCACCCCATAACTGCAGCTCGCGCAGCCCAGGCGTGTCGATCAGCAGCGCACCGTTAGGCAAACGGAACAGCTGCCGATGCGTCGTCGTGTGTCGTCCTCTGCCGTCCTCGAGCACGGGGGACGTTCGCATGCGTGCGTCGCCGATCAGCGCATTGAGCAGCGTCGACTTCCCCGTTCCCGAGGGACCCAGCAGCACGGCAGTCTGTCGGGGCCGCAGGATATCGGCGACATCTTTCACTCCTTCACCGCTCAAGGAGGAGAGCGCCAGCACGTCGACGCCCGTTAGGCGTGTTCGCGTCACGGCCAGAACCGCGGCCGCATCCGCTGCCTGGTCGGCTTTCGTCAGTAGCACGACGGGCAAGGCCCCGCTCTCCCACACGAGCGCGATCGCGCGCTCCAAGCGACGGACGTTCACATCGTTCGGCAGCGCCGCGGCCAACAGGACGACGGCAACGTTCGCCGCGAGAGCCTGCGCGGTGGATTCCCGTCCAGGTGTCTTGCGCAACAGCGCGCTGGCACGCGGAGCCAGCTCGTGAATAACCGCGATCGCATCCGCGTTAGGCGCTCCCGCGACGGCAACCCAGTCGCCAACCGTCGGCAGGTCGGCTTCATCCAGCGTGTGGTGTCGCAGGCTCCCACTGATCTTTGCGCGCTGCTCGCAAGAGCCATCGTCAATGATCCAGACACCGCGATGCAATGCGCTGACCCGCGCTGGACGTTGCCCCCGCGCGATGTGGCCAATGAACTGCTCGCTACGCTCGGATGTCCAGCCGAGCGTCCGTAGAGCCGCGAAATTGCAATTGTCCGCCATGTGCGTCCGTCGCCGCCACATGAAGGGCATGTGGCCGCGATCGGTCCTTTACGTGTGCTCGTTAGGAAATAGCGGAACCGGTCGCTCGACCGGCCCGAGCGCGCGCTACGCGCGACGAGCTACGACAATGACGGCCCTACGCACAGGCGCCTCGAAGTGGCGGTGCGCCGGCGAACACCGGCGTGGCCGAACAATCGCCTGTACCGGACGGCCGCGTCAAGCTTGCTCTCGCGCGCAGAGCAGCAAGCGCTCATCTTGGACATCAGGAGGGTACCCCGATGCCACTCGCGACACTGGGCCGAACGACCTGCGTACTCGCCCTGGCGGCGCTTCCCTGCCTGACGCTGCGCGCGCAGAGCAATGCCAACAACGATCGCGTCAAGCAAGCCACTGAGCTGCTCAAAACGTGGCTCGAGGCGCAGCGCGCGTACGACCAGATGCCAGGCATCTCGGCGGGCGTCGTGTATGATCAGGAGCTTGTCTGGTCCGGTGGCTACGGCTTCGCCGACATCACTCGTCAGGCACCGGCGACGCCGAGCACGATCTATAGCATTTGCTCGATCTCGAAGTTGTTCACGAGCATCGCCGTTATGCAGCAGCGCGACGCGGGTCGCCTGCGACTGGACGATCCGGTCGCCAAGCACCTGCCCTGGATGACGATCAAGAGCTCGTATCCCGAGTCGGGCGACATCACGATCGAAGGACTGCTCACGCACGCGTCCGGCCTGCCGCGCGAGTCGGATCATCCGTACTGGACCGGCCCCGAGTTCCCATTTCCGACGCGCGAAGAGATCCGCGAGCGCATCAGCGGCCAGAGCACGCTCTATCCAGCGGAAACGTACCATCAGTACTCGAACCTCGGACTCGCACTGGCCGGAGAAGTCGCCTCGGCAGCGGCTGGGATGTCATACGCGGACCTCGTGACGCGCAACATCCTGAACCCGTTAGGCATGAGCAGCACGACGCCGGAGATTCCAACGGCCGAACGCGGCAAGCGCTTCGCGATGGGCTACAGTGCCCTCATGCGCGAAGGGGGTCGCAAGCCCGTTCCGTTCTTCCAAACGCGCGGGATAGCGCCGGCGGCCGGGTTCGCGTCGACTGTCGAAGACCTCGCGAAGTTCGCCAGCTGGCAGTTCCGTTTGTTAGGCAAGGGCGGCACGGAGATTCTCAAGGCGAATACGCTGCGCGAAATGCAGCGCGTGCACTGGGTCGATCCAGACTTCGAAACGACATGGGGGTTGGGCTTCAGCGTCTGGCGCAGTGACAACAAGACGTTTGTCGGGCACGGCGGCTCGTGTCCCGGCTTCCGGACGCAGCTTCTGCTCAAGCCGGACGAGAAGATCGCCACCATTGTGATGACCAACGCGTTAGGCGTGAACCCCAATCTGTGGGCTCAGCGCGCGTATGAGATCGTGGCGCCGGCGCTGCGCGCGGCATCGAAATCGACGGGAGCCACGCCCGTGGCGGCGACCGGATCGTCGCCCGCTCCAGTTATGACCTATGACGCCTCGCTCGACCGCTACGTCGGGACGTACGGCGGGTCGTTTGGTGGCGAGCTCGCCGTCGTGCGTTGGGAGGACGGCTTGAGCATCCTCTCGCTCCCGACGATGGATCCGGTGCGCTCCCTCACGAAGTTGCGCAAGACCGGCGAGAACACGTTCCGCCGCGTGCGCCGTGATGAAGCGTTAGGTGAGGAGATTGCGTTCGAGATGGGTGCAGACGGGAAGCCGACGCGCTTCCGCTGGCATCAGAATTACTACGCGATGGTACGTTAGCGGGGGCGACAAGTAGGCTCCGCTGTTCCCGCTTCCCACCAAAGGATGTAGGCCGCCTTGAAACGGCCTGGTTGCAGCAATGTCGTCCCTCCGGACCCAGGCACCGCCGCACAGACTGTCGTCTGAACGGTCACCTCGGTTGCACCAAGAGTCGTCGTGTGCTGGAGGACTGATACCGGCAAGGTGAATCGTCCGTCAACGAGCTCGCGACAGCGGAGCACCTGCCCGGACGGTTGCGTTTCTGCTGGTGTCAACGTTCTCGAGTCCAGCACCGCGGTCAGACTCCAATTGACGATCTCGACGACGCGAAGTGATTTCGGAACGGCCGGAGGATTCACCCTAACGATCCAGTCCGGTGGGTGGATCTCAAGCCATCCGCCAAAAGCCGGCTTGACGTTGGACCACCTTGTGACACCGGCATGATCCGTGTCCTGCCAAAGCGTGCCGAGCATCCTCACATACGCGCCTTGACCGAGCGGTGAGCCTTGTTGCATTAGGCGTGGATCGTACGGCCAGAACGCGTTGCCCGCAGCGGTTGCGTCCATGCCTGAAGGGTACGCGCTTTGGGGGAGAGCGATCCATGCGGCGGACGGTGGTGGTCCTCGCCCAATCCAGTGACGGCAAAAGCCTAACCACGCACCGCAACGCGGCGACCCTTGGTCCATCGAGTGCCACGCGTTTAGCTCCGCCTTCATCACCGCTGTGTTGTCAGTCAGGTCGAGAGCATCCGGTCGGTTGTCTGGCTGCAGGAAGCTGTTCACGGTAATGCCGATTGACTGCCCCGTTGCCGACAAGTCGGACATGCGAATGCCGGCGGCGATCGTTCCCGGCGGATTGCCGACGAGAACCGCGGACGCGAGGCTGTTGTCGCCTAACGCGGGGAAAGCGCCGCTAGGTTCGTACGTCTGTTCGATGAAGTCCGGGTCCGGCCCGAAGTCGTAATGCCAGTCTTCCACCCAGATCGGATCGTTATTGCCTCCGAAGAAGGTGGCCGAGGGGCCGCACGAAGGTTAGACGCTGGCCAGGTATCAGCACAGCACTCAACACGGGACTCGGTGGCGTACTACTACCGCTCCCGCCGCTAGGCTGACACGCCGCCAGGATCGCCGCCGGCAGCAAACATCGCGCGTGTGTTCCTTTCATCCCCCACCGCCGAGCATCACTGCAATCTGTTTACGGATCCAGCGGGATGAATGTCCCGTCATCCACTCGTCCGTTGGTCACGCGATAAAGCGTAATTCCCGAGCGGATTCCCAGCCGCCCTTCGCCACGAACAGGGCCTACGACAGCCGCCGTCTGCGAAAACCGGCGCGTGCCGCTAGCGGTCTCGTAGCGCAGAAACTCGCGACGATGCATGTGACCACCTAACGCGATCTCCAGCCGATTGCCCAACACGTCGAGGATCTCGCCCGTGTTCTGCACGGTGTGACGGAACGCGGGCGGCCGCCGCGGCAGCCGGATGATCGTCGGTGCGACGCTCCCTTCATCGTAGCCGTCGATGCTCTGCGCCGCGGACACCATGGGGATGTGATTGAAGGTCACGACCGGCGTGTTCGCCGGCAGCCGCTCGACATCGCGCTTGATCCAAGCGAGCTGCAGCGAGTCGACGTGGCCGTAGTACCAGAGGTCCTCATAATCCACCGTGTCGAGTCCCATGAAGTGCACGCCGCCGTACTCGAACGAGTAGTAGTTAGGCCTGAGCACCGAACGGTAAAAGCGCTTGCCATACAAGGGATGCTCTGTGCTCACGAGCGAGCGATGCCGCTCTATGCCGAAGATCTCGTGATTCCCTGGCACAGTGAAAACGGGGACCGTGAAGCTTTGCAGCTCGCGAACGAATAGGTCGTAGTAGCCGCGCGCTTCACTTTCCGGCGTGCGCAGTGCGTCCCGCACAAGGTCGCCGGTGATGATCACGAACGCCGGACGCAGCGAATCGACAATGGCCTTGAGCCGTCGCATGCGCGGCGCGCTCTCCGGACTAATGTGCGTGTCGGACGCGTGCACGAAGCTGAACGCGGACATCGCGCCTAACAGTGTGACCGGAAACGCAACATCTTGTCCTGCAACGGCGCGGCGCCAGAATGGTGCGCGCACCGCGTAGCCGTTAGGCTGCGTCACGAAGACAACACCATATCCCGCTGCGTCGAGAGTGAATCGTCCCGCGCTGTCCGTAACCGCCAGCGTGATCTGATCCGAGACGGCGACTCCGCCGATGCCAGGCTCGTTCGAGTCGCGCGTGCCATTGTTGTTGCGGTCGACGAAGACGACCCCCTGCACGCGAACAGCGGTGCGGACTCGCTCGAGCGCTGGCTGTGCACACAGCGATCGTGCAGCGGCCGCAGCGAAGACAATGCAGAGAAAGCGAGTCATGATGCCTGGGTTCGTGATTGTCCGCGCGAACGTACCAATGTCCACGGCAATTGCAGAATCATCATTGCGACGGAGCCGAGTATTGCCATGACAACCACACGCTGCGGCCAGGGACCGAGGTAGTCGATCAGCGTCGGCTGTGACGGCTTGGCGTTGCCAACGTAGCCGTAATTGAATCCAGTCGCGAGATCGATCGCGAAGACGATGATCAGCCACAGGACTGCGGTGGCAATCGCAAAGCCGCAGTGACGCCACGTTGGGCGGTATCGCCTAACAATAAGCACGTAGACCGCGCCGCCGACGATCAGCACGTGCATGAGCCAGAAGATCCAAAAGGCGAGTGTCGACGGCCCCGACACGAGGTCTGGCGTGAGAATCGCCTGCGTGCTGAGTGTCAGTCCCCAAAAGTAGAGAAGCGCATGCCACGTCCAGTGCGGCCTAACGAACGCGATCGGAACGACCAGCGCCACGAGGTCGCAAATGTTGATGGGGTAGGACCAGCGCGGATTGAATCGCGAGGGCGCAAAGCCCCAAATGACGATGCCAATCCACAGCGCCGCGGACAAAGCGGCGACGCTCACTTCCAGCAGCCGTCGCCGATTGGGATTTGTGATCCTGCGCGCCCCTGTGATGGCCAACGTGACGACCAGCGCAAACCCTGCGACCGTGAGGAGGTGCTGCGCCGAGAAGCTCTCGAAGCTGTTCATGGATTTCGCACAACTTATACTCCACTTTGCTGCTCCGAGTTTGCCCCGAAGCCCGACCCCCGACACCCGAGACCCATTGCTAAAGATTCAAGTCAGCGTTAACGGGAAGCGCTACGAACGCAGCGTCGAACCCCGCCTCCTGCTCAGCGACTTCCTGCGCCACGAACTCGGCCTAACCGGGACACACGTAGGCTGCGAGCATGGCGTCTGCGGCGCCTGCACGGTGCTGCTGGATGGCGAGGCTGTGCGATCGTGTTTGATGCTCGCCGTCCAGGCCGATGGCCACGAGCTGATGACTGTGGAAGGGCTCGCGGATGTTAACGGCGCGCTGCACCCAATTCAGGCAGCGTTTCGCGAGGCGCACGGGTTGCAGTGCGGCTTTTGTACGCCGGGAATACTCATGACGCTGCTGCCGTTCCTGCGCGAGCACCAGTCGCCTAACGAGTACGAGATCCGCCACGCGCTCTCGGGCAACCTGTGCCGCTGCACCGGCTACCATAATATTGTCGCCGCCGCTCGCCTGGCTGCCGAAAAGATGACATCGAGCGCTAACGCTTGAGCACGCGACTGTTCGGCCAGCGAATACTGCGCACGGAAGATCCGCGGTTGCTGCGCGGCGAAGCGCTGTTCATTGACGACTTCGTGCTTCCAGACACACTGCACGTCGCGATCGTGCGCAGCATGCACGCGCACGCCGCTCAGTTGCGTGCCGACGTCGAAGCCGCAAGGCGCCATCCGGGCGTCGTCGCTGTGTATACGGCGGACGATTTGGGCACGCAGATGAAGCCAGGGCCTGTGCTCGTGCCACCGCCGCCGATTCCAGGGTCCACATTCAACGCGCGCACTCAGACGCCGCTCGCGAAAGGCAAGTTGCGGTTCGTGGGTGAGCCGATCGCAGTCATCGTCGCGTCCTCACGCTACGTCGCCGAGGACGCCGCCGACCTTGTCGTCGTCGACGTGGATCCCCTCGAGGCCGTTGTAGATCTGGACGCTGCGTTGGCGCCTAACGCGCCACTCGTGCATGACGATCTTCCGTCCAACGTTGCGGCGTACGTCGCTCAGCGGCGCGGCGACTATGCGAAGGCGCGAGCGGCAGCGGCCTGCGTGATCCGGCGGCGTTTCCGATACGATCGCGGAGCGGCGGCAGCCATCGAAAATCGTGGAGTCATCGCCAACTGGGACGCGCGCACAAATGAGCTCACCGTGTGGGACACGACGCAGGCGCCGATCCCCGTGCGCAACGCGCTCGCCAGTTCGTTAGGCCTCTCCGAGTCACAGGTGCGCGTGATCGCGCCGTACATCGGCGGCGGCTTCGGTCCGAAAATCATGTTCTATCCCGAAGAGCTGCTGATCCCGTGGATTGCGATGCAGCTCGGACGACCGATCAAGTGGATCGAGGATCGCTCCGAGAACTTCGTCGGCACGACGCAGGAGCGTGAGCAGATCCACGACGCCGAGATTGCCGTCGATAAAGACGGCCGCATCCTCGGGATTCGCGACAGCTTCTTGCACGACACGGGAGCGTACGATCCGTACGGCTTGACCGTTCCAATCAACGCGCAGTGCACGCTTCTCGGGCCGTACGAAGTCCCCGCATACGAGAGCGAATTCACCGTCGTCTTCACGAACAAGACGATCGTGACGCCTGTGCGCGGCGCCGGCCGTCAGCACGGCGTCTTCGTGATGGAGCGCCTGCTCGATTTCGCGGCGCGAGAGCTCAAGATCTCACCGGTGGAAATCAGGCGGCGCAATTACATCCCGCCTAACGCATTCCCCTACAACTATGAGATCCTCTATCAGGACATGGCGCCGCTCACATACGACAGCGGCAACTATCAACCGGCGCTGGAGCAGGCGATCAAACTCATAGAGTTCGACCGCTTCGTCCAGGATCAGCCGAAGTTGCGCTCGGAGGGGTGTCATCTCGGGATCGGCGTCGTCTCATACGTCGAAGGCACGGGCATCGGGCCCTACGAGGGTGCGCGCGTGCGCGTGGACCCCAACGGTTCCGTGACGCTCGCGACGGGCGTCGGCACGCAGGGCCAGGGACACTTCACCTCCTTCGCGCAGATCGTGGCCGATCAGTTGGGGATCGCGCAGACCGACGTGCGTGTTGTCACGGGCGACACGCGCGACATGCATTGGGGGACCGGCACGTTTGCAAGTCGGGGCGCTGTCGTAGCAGGGAGCGCCTGCCACGCGGCGGCGCTTCGCGTGCGCGAGAAAGTCGTTTGGCTCGCCAGCGAGCTGTTTGAAGCAGCGCCGGACGACATCGTGCTCGACGGCGGACGCGCGTACGTGCGCGGCTCACCTTCGCGCGCGATCTCGCTCGGCGAGCTGGCGCAAAAGGCCAACCCGTTGCGCGGTGCCGTGCGACCCGGGACGGAGCCCGGCCTCGAGGCCACGTCGTACTTCGGTCCCGAGCGCGGCAGCACGGCGAACGGCGTGCACGCCCTGGTTGTAGAAGTCGATCCCGAAACGGCTACCGTCCGCATCCTGCGCTATGTCGTCGCGCATGACTGCGGCAACGTGATCAATCCACTTATTGTGGAGGGACAGATCCACGGCGGCGTGGCGTTAGGCATCGGCAATGCCTTCTATGAGAAGCTTGCCTACAACAGCAATGGGCAGCTCACATCGGCGTCCTTCATGGACTACCTGCTTCCGACGGCGCTCGAGGTGCCGCCGATCGAGACCGCGCACATCGAGACACCGTCTCCGCTCAATCCGTTAGGCATGAAGGGCGTCGGCGAAGCCGGAGCAATTCCGGTCGCGGCAGCGTTCGCGCAGGCCGTCGAGAATGCCCTCGCCCGGCCTGGGTTCGAGATCCTCGAAATCCCGCTAAGCCCGAGCCGATTGTACGAATTGCTCAGCACCGGCGAAGAGGGGCCCCAAGCCCTGTGAAGCCTCCTCCGTTCGAGTATCACGTTGCGGATTCTTTGGACCAGGCGTTGTCCTTGCTGGCCGACTACGGCGACGACGCGAAGCCCCTCGCCGGCGGCCAAAGTCTGATTCCGTTGCTCAACTTTCGGCTGGCGCGACCCACGGCCCTGATCGACCTCAATCATATAGATGCGCTCCAGGGCATTACGCGAGCAGCGGATGGCGGGCTGCGCATCGGCGCCATGACTCGGCAGCGCGCACTCGAGCGGGACACTAACGTTAGGCAACACGCACCGCTCGTCGTGGAGACGATGCCGCACGTCGCACATCCGCAGATCCGCAACCGCGGCACGATCGGAGGGAGCCTTGCCCACGCGGAGCCCGCCGCAGAACTGCCGGCAGTGATGATCACGTTAGGCGCGCGCCTGCACCTTCGGAGCAAGCGAGCTGAGCGTTGGGTATCGGCCGACGAGTTTTTCACCGGGCTCTTTGCAACTGCGTTACAAACCGGCGAGCTTCTCACGACGGTGGAAATTCCAACAATGCCCGAACGCACGGGCTACGCCTTCGAAGAAGTCGCACGACGTCACGGGGACTTTGCTCTGCTCGGTGTTGCAGCAAGCGTCACGGTCGACGAAACGGGCAACTGCCGCGATGCGCGAATCACTCTCGTAAATCCGGGGGCGGGCGCCGAGCGCATGCAACGCGCTGCGAGCTCGCTAATTGGGCGCGCGACCGACAACGCCGCTGCCCAGGCAGCCGGTGAGATCGCCGCAGCCGACATTACGGCGACCGGCGACGTCCACGCGTCGCCAGCCTACCGCCGACAACTTGCCCGCGTGCTCACCCGGCGGGCACTGCTGCGCGCATTCGAGAGGGCCAGGCTAGCTCGTTAGGCTGACCGCAGTCAGATGAACCCCACAATCGCCTCTCTCTCGGAGCTCAACGCCGCCGTTCTGCAAGCGGTCGTCACGCTTGGTAGCGCGGCGTTATGCGCGTATCTCTTTCAGAAATACCGTCGCGACTACTTCCGCTGGCTGTCGATCGCCTGGTGCGCGTACGCCCTTCGCATCGGCTGCATTGTGTTATTTCTAACGACCGGCGCGAGTGGCTGGCTCTTCGCGCACCAAATCCTAACGGGCTGGACGGCGCTGGCTCTTCTCTGGAGCGCGCTCGCCTTTGCGCAATACGCGCGCTGGCGCTGGTGGTACATCTTCGCACTCGCATTTCCAGTCGCGTGGTCGTACGTCGCGATCTATCAGCTGGACAACTTCCTGCTCGCGGCCGGACCCGCGGTTCTCTTTCTCAGCCTCGCGACGCTGTGGACCGGTTTTGTCTTTCTCAAACACTGGCGCGCGACCGGCTCGCGCGGTGCCGCGCTCCTGGCAGTAGTCCTGTTCACGTGGGGTGTTCATCACCTCGACTATCCGCTCCTGCGGGCGCGAGGCGCGTGGAACCCATGGGGCTATTACCTCGACATCTTCTTTGTGCTCGCGACGAGCATTGGAATTGTCATCCTCGTACTCGAGGAGATGGATCAGGGCCTTCGCACGCTGCTGGCGATTTCTGGTGAGCATCCACCTCCGCGTCAGGCAGACGCGAACATCGACAGACTCCTCGAGCGCCTGAACGCGAATCTCGTTGCACGAACTCGCGAGCTGGAGTTGCTCTCAGCGCGCTTGGTCCAGCAGCACGAAGAAGAAAGGCGCCGAGTCGCGCTCGCGTTGCACGATCAAACAGCGCAGGTGTGGGCCGCTGTCAAGCTGCATCTCGGAACATTGCGGGAGGTTGCACCTCAGCCGCTCGTGCCGCGTGTCGATCGCATGCTTGCACTTGTCGATGACGGAATACGCAGCATCCGCAGCGTCACTGCGCATCTGCGTCCACCACTGTTGGACGAGCTGGGACTCGTCCCCGCGTTGCGCGCGCTTGTGCGCAGCTTCGCCGAACAGTCCGAGCTCAAGATCGAGTTCGCTGCTCCCTCCGAGTCGCTCGTCGTCTCACATGATGTCGGGCTCGCGCTCTTTCGCGCCTTGCAAGAAGCACTTTCGAACGTTGTGCGCCACGCCGATGCCTCTGCTGTCTCCGTGAAGCTTTCCGCCGTCAATGGTGAGGTTGTACTCAGCGTGGAGGACAACGGCCGCGGTTTCTCGCCCAAGGCGGCTGTCGAAAACACTCCGCGTCAGGCAGGGATTGGCCTCTCAGGGATGCGCGAGCGCATCAGCGCGCTCAATGGCTCTGTGACGCTCGAGGCGCCGCCTAACGTGGGAGTCTCTGTTGTTGTGCGCCTCCCAATCAGTCATGCGACCTGAGCGCGCCGCTACACGCATCCGCGTACTCATCGTGGACGACCATGCCGTCGTACGCGAAGGGATCCGTCACGTGTTGTCGAGTGACGAGGGATTGGAGGTCGTCGGCGAGGCGAGCAACGGAGAGGAAGCGCTCATCCTCGTGCAGCGTTTTCATCCGGACGTCGTCGTGCTCGACCTGTCGATGCCGGGCATTTCAGGGCTCGAGGTTGTCGCGCGCCTTCGCACCGACGCTCCGGCCACCAAGGTTCTCGTGCTCAGCATCCATGATCAGGAGGAGTATGTACTCGAGAGCCTGCGCGCCGGAGCGCAGGGGTATCTCCGCAAAGACTCGTCGCCCGCTGAAATCAGAAGTGCGATCCGCCGTGTCCATGAAGGAGGTAGCGTCTTGAGCCCGGACGTCGCGCGGCAGCTGTCTGCGGCGCTGCAGAATGAGCGGGCGAACGAGGAACGTCAGGACAAGATTGCACAGCTCACCTCGCGTGAGCGCGAGGTTCTTATTGAGATAGCTAAAGGGTCAACGAGTAAGGAGATCGCCAGTCGCTTCGGCATCAGTCCGCGAACAGTCGAATCGCATCGTGAGGCCCTAACGCGCAAGCTCGGCATTCGCGGAGTCGCTGGACTCACGCGACTCGCGATCGACATGGGACTTATCAATGAGGCCGGTGGGGCCGGCGTCCGTACATCTACGGAGAAATGAGTCCGTAGTCAGACGAATTCTCCTCGGCGGAAAGCTCAGTAGGGTTAGCGGCACATCGCTACGCCTTTCCGTGAGGAACAAAATGTCATCTATAGTTTGTCGAGCGCGTGTCACAACCGCGGCGCTCATAATGTTGCCTGCCTTCCCGTTAGGTGCGTTCGCGCAGTCGCGCGACACTACGACTGCGGACTCCAGCCGCAAAGTTGCTCCACTGGCGGCAGTTACAATCACAGCGACGCGCACCGCGCGCTCCACGTTCGAAACACCGCAGTCGATCGTCGTGCTCGACTCGTTGCAGCTGCGTTCGAAGCTCTCGAGTCCCACGGATCTTTTTCGCGACATCGCGGGGCTCGACGCAAGTGGCGTCGGCTCGAACCAGCGACGTCCGGAGATTCGTGGGCTGCGTGGCCAGCGCATACTCGTGTTGCAAGACGGTCTGCGGCTCAACAACTCTCGCCGCCAGCAGGATTTCGGTGAGCTTCCCGCTCTGGCGGGCGAAGGCTCGCTCGCGCGTGTCGAGGTCGTGCGCGGACCGTCGTCAGTACTCTATGGTAGCGACGCGATCGGCGGTGTCGTCAATCTCATCTCCGTTGCGCCGCCGTCGTCCCTAACGAGCGATGTGCACGGCGCGGTCTCGTATCGCTACATAAGCGCGGGCAGCGGCAACACCCCGGACATAGCGTTATCAGGGCGCACCGGACGTCTCGGCTTCCACGCCAACGCGGCCTATCGCGAGTCCGATCCGTATCGAGCTCCATCGGGGAGCTTCGGCAACATCACGTTGAATCATGACGTGCTCGTACGCGATTCGGGCATTCGAGACCGCTCGTATGACGTCGCCTTGTCATTTGACGCGGCGCGCAACCAGGAGCTGTTCCTTCGCGGCGCGTGGTACAGCGCCGAGCGCGCTGGCTTTGGGTACGTCGATCCAAACGAGCTGGGGCCTAACCAGCCGCTGATTCAAATCCGCTATCCGGATCAGGATTTCAGCCGCTTCACGCTCGGCTATCGTGGGAGAGCCTCGTTAGGCCTGGCCGACCGCTTCGAGCTGAGCACGTACGCGCAGCGCAACGAACGGCACCTCAATATGCTGGTTTCAGTGCCGATCGGACCTGGCGCCAACGTGACGTCGCGCTCGTTCAACTTCACGGATCTCAACACCTTTGGCGGTCGCGCGGAGCTGGCAAAGGTCATCGGCAGCCGCAGCGTGATTACCTATGGCGTGGACTGGTTCCGCGATCGCTCGGAGAACACGGATTCCAGCTCTTCGACGGTCACGGGTTTTGGGCCGCCGTCTACACGATCGAGCAATCGGGCAACAGTGCCTAACGCGACGTTCAGGAACATCGGAGCGTTTGCTCAGGTCGAGCTGCGGCCTGTCGATCGATTCACGGCAACGTTCGGTGCGCGCTTGCAGGACATCGTCGCCGAGACGAGGCCCACACCGCGAATCACGTCGCCACTCGTCAAGAGCACTGACCGCAGCGGCGTCTGGTCCGCGAACGCACTGTATCGTGTGTTCGACGACATGAACCTGATCGCCTCAGTCGGGCGAGGATTCCGCACGGCGAACTTGGTCGAGCGCTTCTTCGAAGGGAGCGCGCCTGAAGGTGGCGGCTTCCAGCGCGCAAACCCTGGCCTCGGTCCTGAGACGAGCATCAACGTCGACGTCGGTGTGCGCTACCGCAATCGCTGGTGGTACGGCGAGGCGTTCGTGTTCCGCAACGACATCGACGACGCGATTCGCTCTGTTGCCACGGGTGACTCGGTGAACAGACAGCCTGCGTTTCAGAGCCGGAATGTCGGCCGACTGCGAATCGACGGCGTCGAGATCACAACTGGGGCACGCGCATTCGATCGCGTTGACGCGACGGTGAGCATCACGCGGCTCGACGGAAAGAACATCTCGAATCCGGGGAGCCCGATCGGTGACAGCTACTCCAACAAGTGGGTGGGCGATCTCGCGTATCGGCAGCCGGACGGCCGCTTCACGTTAGGCTACACGCTCCGTCGTCAGGGCGAACAGAAGGATGTCATCGTTGGCTCGAACCCGATCGGCTCGGTTATTCCGGCGTTCATCGTTCACTCCGCGCGTGGAAGCCTGCACCTTGCCGACGTTGGTCGCGTGCGCAACGATATCTCGCTCGTCGTCGACAATATCAGCGATCGCCTCTACGCTGAGTTTCCGAACGCCAGCTTCTTTAGGCCGGAGCCCGGTCGTCACGTCAGACTCGCGTTTGTCACTTCGTTTTGATGCCTAACGCGATCTTGTACATTCCGATTGCCACCACGGTCGTCGCGCTCGCGTTCGCGACGATCGTGCTGCGGCGGCACGCGGCACGGCAGAGCGGTCCGCATTTGTTGTGGTGGGGCGTTGGATTGGTTCTGTATGCCGTCGGCACGTTCACGGAATCGCTCACGACGCTGCTGGGATGGAATGAATGGATCTTCCGCGCCTGGTATATCAGCGGGGCGCTCTGCGGCGGAGCACCGCTGGCGCAAGGGACCGTCTATCTGCTGATGCGCCGCAACGTCGCGAACATCCTTGCCATTCTGCTGGTCGCGACCATCGCGACGGCGAGCGTTTTTGTCTTCTTGTCGCCCATCAACTACGCAGTCGTAGACCCAACGCGGCTTTCGGGTCATGCGCTCGGGTGGCAGGGCATCCGGCTCATGAGCCCCTTCATAAACACCTACGCCGCGATCTTTCTCATTGGCGGCGCGATCTATTCTGCAGCACGCTATCGGTCGATTGCCGAAAAGCGCCACAAGTTCGTCGGCAACGTCCTCATAGCCATCGGCGCTTTGCTCCCCGGTATCGGTGGCACGTTCACGAGGTTTGGACACGTGGAAGTCCTCTATGTGACGGAGTTCATTGGTCTGTTGCTGATCTTCGCCGGGTTCCTCGAGAACGTGCGCGAGAACACCCCTTTCGATCTTGACTCATGGAGCGACATCCCGCAGCGTGACCGCGTAGCCTGCGCGCGCCTCGCTTGCGACGATGAACCGACTGCAGTTAGTCGAGATCGGAGATCTCGAGAATAAGAAAAGGCGAGTGCGACCGAAGTCACACCCGGAGGCAACAATGAACGTACGACTCCTTCTCACAGCCGCGGTAATCGCGTGGCCTCTCTCGGCGCAGCAGCCGTCCGGAGCCGACGAGTCATACACAGTCGAGTACTACTACAAGGCCAAGTGGGGATTCGCCGAGGAGTTCATCCGGCTTTTCCGCAAGAACCATTATCCGATCCTCCAGAAGGAGATGGAGAAAGGTCGCATTGTCTCGGTAACCGGCGTGACGCCACGCTTCCACATGACGGAGGCGGAGCGTTGGGATTATCGCGTGACGATCGTTTTTCGGTCGGCGGCAGCCGCGGCTGCACCAAGCGCCGTCACAGACGCCGATCGTCGACAACTCTATCCGGACCAGGAGACATTCGCGCGGGAAGAGCAGCGGCGATTCGAAATCCTCCTCGCGCACTGGGATTTGCCGATCGCTCGCGTAGTACTGACGCCGTAAGACAATTGCGTTAGGCAACGCCACACCCACGCATGCTGCGACTGCGCACGTTCGGCGGGCTGACGTTGGAGGGCGTGTCCCAGCAAGGTGACTGGGAGCCGCGCCCTCGCGTGCTCGCACTTCTCGCGGTTCTTGCCGCCGGTGGAAGTGTCCGCCGCGACCGCATTTTGGCCGTGCTTTGGCCGGACAGCGACGCCGACCGGGCAAGGCACGCGCTGTCGCAAATGCTCTATGTCATGCGGCGCGATTTCGGCCACGATGTGGTCAAGGCTGGCACGGAACTCAAGCTGGACGCCAGCGCGATCACGAGCGACGTCGCTGCGTTCACTGCGGCGCTGGCAGATGGCAAGAGAGCCGAAGCCGTCGCGCTCCACGGCGGTCCATTTCTCGACGGCTTCTATCTCAGTGACGCGCCCGAGTTCGAGCGCTGGGTGGAGGACGAGCGGGAGCGGCTGCGCCGGGCGACTGAAAGCGCGCTCTCCGTCCTTGCCGAATCGGCGTCCGCCGCGGTCCGGTTTGACGAATCCGCGACGTGGTGGGAACGCCTAACGCGGCTCGATCCATTGAGTGCTCGCTACGCAATGGGGTACATGCTGGCGCTCGCGGCCGGCGGCGACCGCGCCCGGGCGTTGTCGCACGGCCGAGCGTATGAGGCGCTGCTGCGGCGCGAGCTGGATGCTGAACCGGAGCCGGCAATCCGTGAGCTGACAGACTCGCTGCGCCGGGGCATTGCCGCTGCGCCCAACCCGCTCGTGCAGGCAGCGCCAGCGTCTATCGCCGCAGCGCCGCGAGCGGATACACCGAACGACGCTCGGGTTACGACGCCGCGACCTCGCGTGCGCAGCTGGGGTGTCGTCGCCGTGCTCCTTGGTGCTGCTGCCGGCGTCGTTATGCTGAGCCAGCGTCGAAATGCTGGAGCGCCTTCTGCACCCATAACGGCAGTCGGCTTCATCTCGGAACCAGCAAGCGACTCACTACAACTCGGTACCGTCGTTCGCGGCCTGCTCGCCACGAGCCTGGGCCGAGTCGAGGGCCTCCAGGTCATCGCGCACTCACGACTGCTGGAGTTGATGCGAACGGGGAGCGACGCCAACGCTCAGAACTACCTCGACGCTGCACGCCGCGCCGGCGCCAGCGAAGTCATCGAAGGCACGCTCGAGCGAAACACCGAGGGCGCGTTGGTTCTCGATCTGCAGCGCGTCCTGCTGCCGCGCGGCGTGGTGCGCGGCGGCTACCGTGTCGAAGCGAAGGACCACATGGCGCTCGTCGACAGCGCAACGGCGTGGGTAGCGCGCAGCGCGAAGCTCGTGACCCCGTTAGGCACGGTGCGCGACGTGACGACAAGCTCGCCGATCGCGTTCCGTTTCTACGAGCAAGGGCTGCGGCAGTTCTATCACCTGGATCCGTCCATGTCGATCGCCCTCCTGCGCGCGGCTGTGGCGGAGGACTCGGTCTTTCCGATGGCAGCCTTGTATCTCTGGCGCGCGACCTCCTATGCCCAGGCCGCGTCGGCATCGGAAGACCTCGAGCGAGCGCTGCGACTCGCGCCGCGTGCAACCGAGCGCGAGCGCCTGCTGATTCTGGGGCAGGCGTTCTCGATCCATTCGGATCAGCGAGGAGCAGCTGCAGCGGAGTCGCTCGCGGCGCGTTATCCGGACGATCCGGAAGCGCATGCGTTGTTAGGCTATGTTCGCAACCTGCAGGGTGATTACGCGGGCGCCGTGCACGCTTACGAGCGCGCGATCGTCATCGATTCCGCGCTATCCACCGCCGCTACCGGCTGGTGCAGGCTGTGCATTAGCCTCGTCGGGCTAACGGATGTATATCAGTGGTGGGACTCGCTGCCGGCCGCGGAACGCACGGCGCGGCGTCTGATCCGCTTCCGGCCCGCTGTCGACATGTCGTGGGAGCTGCTGTCTGGCGTCTTGCGTGCCGCTGGTCGCGTCGACGAAACCCTCCGCGCCCAGCTGCGCGCGGATTCGCTGCGTCCGGTTTCGCGTGACGCGTCGCGCGCGATGCCGCTGATGCATCTGCTCGCGGATGACTTCGAGAGCGCCGACCTTGGCCTGCGAGAAGCGCTGCGAAGCCCAAGTCGCACGTCGCGCGCCGATGCGCGCTGGCTGTACGTGATCAGCCTGCGAAACCAGGGACGTCTACGTGAGGCAGCGGTGCTCGCGGACCGAGGGCAAGTGCCGGGTCCCGATGGTTTCGTCCTCGGTCTTCCGCGCGACTCCGTCAGTGTTGCGATCGTCGCCCTGGAGTCCGGCCGGCCAGGCATATTCTCGCGCTTTTTTCTCGCGCAGGACTCTTTGGCGAGCGATTCGGCGCCGCGCGGGTTTCGCGCGCGAAACCGCAGCTGGCGATATGCGTTAGGCGCCACCGGCCTGGCGATGCTGGGCGATACCAGCCGCGTCCGGGAGCTGGCCGGCCGCATCGAATCCATCGCTCAGGAAAGCCTCTACGGACGCGATCGGAAGTTGCCGTATTTGCTCCGCGGGCTGATCGCGGCACGCGCCGGCCGCCATGAGGAAGCCGTGACGCTCTACCGCGAGTCGATTCACTCGTGGACGTTCGGCTACACACGCGCGAACTATGAGCTGGCACGCAGCGCGCTCGCGTTAGGCCGACCGGCCGAAGCGATCGCCGCCTTGCAGCCGGCGCTGCGCGGCGGCTGGGACGGTTCGAACCTCTATATCACGCGCACGGAGCTGCACGAGACTCTTGGCGAGGCCTTCGCCCGCGCGGGGCAGGTCGACAGCGCGGTCGCGCACTTTCGCGTTGTCGCGCGCGCTTGGCGCAGGGCGGACCCGCGTTTCATCCCGCGACGCGACAGCGCCCGTGCTTTTCTCATGCGGCATTCGCCGCGGCCGCCTGGCAGCGAACCAGCGCTCTCGTTAGGCCCGGCTACGGGATAGTCCGCTCGGCGTAGTTGTTCGGCGTAAATGGATCCGGCGTTTCGCTGTACGCGAAGGCGCCGTAGCGCTTGAGGATGAACGCGGGCGGGATCGATGCCGCGAACACGATGTTGCGTGAGCCGTTCACCGGAAGGTCGCCAAGATCGCACGCGAGCATGGCGTGCCAGGTGCCGTTGGACCCCGTCCCGGCCGTGGACGGCATGCACCCGGTCGGTACCGTGAGGATCTGCGACTCGGGCGGTAGAAAGACGAGCACTCGGCTGGCGATCGCGGTGTCGTCGTTGTTGCTGAACACAGTGAGGTTGAGCACGACGCCCGGCGGGAGCGGTGTTGGGCTCACCGTTCTGCTCTTGTTGATCTGGACCGTAAAGGCCTGGATCTGGACGTCGGCCTGGGCCCGCTCTTGCGCCGCGGCGATCGAGGGCGGCATCAACGTCACGCAGGCGCCTAACGTGACGCAGACGGAACGATGAACGTGCGACATCGGGCATCTCCGTAGTGGATTGATCATGACGTGCGATCGATTCTCAGGTGCAGGGTGTAGTCCCCCTTCCCCACGCCGTCGGTCAGGCGGACTGGGATCGACTGCGAGCTCCCCGCTTTCATGTGCTTCACGGCGAGCCAGTTGAATGTCAGGGCGAGTGGATAGAAGTAGGCGCCGCTCCCCCAGGGCGAGAGCCGGACCGGTCGGTCGACGCCAGACATCATCGCAGGTGCTATCTGGAGCGAGCTGTTAGGCAACAGATCCTCGAGCGAGCGCGGAGTGAACCCGAAATCCAGCGCTGGTTTGCCTGTTTCGATCACCGCAGAGTGCAGCTTCCCGGTCGGCGGACTTGCCAACGTCACCCAGCTTCCGTAGAAACTCCGGTTGTTGTCGACTTCCCAGATCGTCGGCACCACCAGGACTGCACTTTCCTTCTCGGCGATCGTCCCGGTGAACAGCAGCATCACCTGCGA
>Ga0187893_10005786_pt1 | contig 21804 bp, 18 predicted proteins | sample MA1701074metaG_FD_139574 | JGI IMG/M metagenome (GOLD analysis project Ga0187893, IMG submission 139574) | White microbial mat communities from a basaltic lava cave in the Kipuka Kanohina Cave System on the Island of Hawaii, USA - MA170107-4 metaG ...
AGTGCCTCTCGCACCGCCTCGGAATTAGCAACAATCTGGCCGGCGATGGAGTATGCGAAACGCTGAGCGCGTAATTGCGCACCGGTTCGCATTCCGGTGGTTTCGCGCATCGAAGCGATTCGGGCTGATAACCCGGCGAACCTTGCTCCGGTCATCCCAAAAACATTGGTATAAAAGTCGTGGGTATGAAGGACGTTCACCTTTTCTGATTTCAGGAAGCGCACGAATCGTCGCAATTGGGTGAAAGCATTTCGGTCGTAAAAACTGTTGAGCGGAAACGAGGAGATTTCACCGAGGTCGAGATCGGCTATCTCGCCGCGCAGACATCCTTCAGAACTGAGGCTGGCGAGCCGAACCTGAAACCGGCCGCTCTCACACAAAAGCCGCGTGAGCTGCAATGCCTGACGCTCAGATCCGCCCTCATTGAAACTGTCGATAAGTTGAAGGACAACTGGCTTCAAAAACTTGGGAGCTCCGGATTAAACGGTAGCCGGTATGAGAGTGAACTCGTTTTTCCTGGCGCGAGACCTCCTGCCTGACTCATCTACAAACTCACGATGCCACAGCTCGAGCATTAGCAGCGACCATAAGGCCATCGAATGATCCCGCCGGTTGCGCTCATGCTCATCAAGCAACACGTCTGTGTAAGCCGAATCCACGTAGCCTCGATGCCGAGTGCGAGCGTCGCTCAAAATATCGCGGATTCGTTCACGTAACTGCTGATTGATCCATTGTTGAATCGGAACGCCAAATCCCTGCTTGGGGCGGTCCAGAATCTCACCAGGCACGAGATCCCTCACTGCGCGTTTGAACAGGTATTTTGTCTCGCCGCCGGTAAGCTTCATCGAGGCCGGAATGCTGGTTACAAACTCGATCAGCTTATGGTCGAGCAGCGGAGCGCGGGCCTCAAGAGATACCGCCATACTCATGCGATCAACTTTGGTTAGGATGTCTCCGGGAAGATAGGTTTTGCTGTCGATGTAAAGCAATCGATCCAGATCCGCTCCGGTCTTCACGCGGTTGGCGAGGCTGCCAAACATCGAGGTTACCGAATCGTTCTGGTCAAGCTGTCGTTTGAATTCACTGGCGTAAAGGGCTTCCTTCTTGAGTCCGGTGTAGATTGACACACTGTCCAAATATCTTTCAATTGGATCGAGCGCCACGTTATGGATGAAATTGCGGCCCAAAGCGCCGTGCGGCAAACGCCGGCTGAGAGGTTGCATCAAGCCCGACCGAACCGGCCGCGGCAACTTGGCGAACAACCGGCGTCCTTGTTCAATCTGGTAGCGTGTGTAGCCGGCGAAAAGCTCATCACCGCCATCACCCGATAGGGCGACGGTAACATGTTCGCGCGCCAGCTTGGACACCATGTAGGTGGGAATCGCGGACGAGTCGGCGAACGGCTCATCAAAATGCCAAACCAGCTCGTCAACGACGTCACAAATCTCCGGCGTCACGAAAAACTCGTGATGGTCGGTACCAAATCTTTCAGCAGTCAGGCGCGCATACCGCAGCTCGTTGTAGCTGTCTTCGTGGAAACCTATCGAGAAGGTCTTTACCGGAGTGTCCATGTGTCGCGCCATCAAGCCAACGATGGTGCTGGAATCAACCCCTCCGGAAAGAAATGCTCCCAATGGCACGTCCGCAACCAGGCGCACTCGCACGGCTTCATCGAGCAGCGAGCGTAACTCATCCAGATAGTCGTCCTCGGAACGGAGATTACTCGGCGTCTCGTAATCAAAGTCCCAGTATTGTTCAGTAGTGACTTTTCCGTTCGCGAAAGTTAAATGGTGACCAGGCGCAAGCTTCTTAATGCTGCGAAATATACAAAGCGGGTCCGGCACATAGCCTAAAGAAAAATATGCATTGAGGGCTTCAAGATCGATGTCTCGCTCTACGTCCGGATGTTCAAGCAGAGATTTCACTTCTGAACCAAAAACGAGCGTACCCCCGCGCGTGAGCGAATAGTAAAGCGGTTTTTTGCCGACTCGATCGCGCGCGATGAAGAGCTTTTGTTCTCGCTCGTCCCAGAGGGCGAGAGCAAACATGCCTCGCAGGTGGCTGACGCATCCGCTCCCATATTCTTCGTAAGCGTGAACAATGGCTTCGGTATCGGAATTAGTGTGGAATCGATGGCCGCGCGACTCCAATTCGGGTTTCAACTCGCGGAAGTTATAAATCTCTCCGTTGAAGACGATGGTCACGGTTGCGTCTTCGCCGGAAATAGGTTGCTGACCGCCGGCCAGGTCGATAATTGAGAGGCGGCGCATCCCGAGCGCCACCCCGTCCGTCAACATCGATCCGTCATCGTCGGGCCCGCGGTGGCGGATCACGTCGCACATGTTCGCCAGGATCTGAGCCCGCTCGTCGCGCGAGCGAACTTTGCTCGAGTCCCATAGATCGACAAATCCCGCTATTCCACACATAGTCTGAACCCTTGAATGCAAGCTCGCAGCGCGGCGATCACTGTTAAGACGCACGGGCCGTGACCGGCAGGAAAAGGCCGCACCAAGTATATACTGTCAATCTTTACTCAATCCAAGAGTGGATTGGTGGCAGGGACCGGTTTTTAAAGAAAACTGCGTTGGGAATTTAAGTTTAACGATTGGTTCCCTGTCTGGCCATCGCCGGCACGCGCAATACAGCCGGCTATAACCTCCCAGAGTCGGCCCAGACTCTCTTCCAGAGAGAAGTGGGCTTTGATCCTCTGTCGCGCACCGCGCCCCAGGGCCGCCGCCAGACCGGGATCGCGCGCGAGTTGAAGCATCCGTTCCGCCATTCCATCGACATCGCGTTCGTCAACCAGCAGGCCGGTTTGGCCATCGATCACCACGTCAGGTATGCCAGCGTGACGCGTCGAGATGACGGGGAGGCCACTCGCCCCAGCTTCGAGAATGCCGACCGGAGTGCCCTCGCAGTCGCCAGACGGGGCCTCAACTGAATGCTGCACAAAGCAGCGCGCCTCCCTCATCTCAGCCTGAACCACGCTGTGCGGCTGGGCGCTCAGGAAAGTTGAGGCCTGGCTGATTCCGAGCTCACGAGCAAGATCCTCACATTCTTTGCGAAGCGGGCCCTCGCCAATCATGCGCAATCGAGCTTCCGGATACCCGCGATATACTTCGGCAAAGGCCCTAATAGTGAGATGAGGAGCCTTCTTGTCAACAAACCGTCCGACAGCCAAAAAAGTTGGCGGCGCGTTGGCCGGATCAGAGCCGCTAAACTGATGGCAGTCAATTCCGCATGGGTTATAGTGAACTTTTTCTGCCGGGCCTCCGATCGACACTAATTTTCGTTGCATTGAGCGAGAGACAGCGATCACTGCTGCCGCCTCACGTAACATTACCGGATAAGTTTTGGAGTGCGCTTCAAGCACTGATCTTACGCTGGCGTCATAGCCATGGAAGTGCACAATCAACGGTACGCCGGCCGTCTGGCACGCCTCCATAACTTGAACTCCGGTTTCGCCATATTCCGCCAATACCGCTGCGACACGATAGCGACGAAAAACCTTCAAATAAGCGGCCGTCGTCTCTCTTTCAAGCCCTGAGCCGCTTAGGGTGCGCCAAAGCTTGTGTGCCGCGAGCCGGGGCCAGGACAGAACGGGCCTTTCCCCTATCGAAGGCCGCCAGCCGTGAACGTTCACAACCCTCGCCGGCAGTTTCTCGATGTGGTTCCGAATGAATGTCTCGGTAAGCGCAGGCTCATATGGGGTCACCACACAAAGGGAGGGCGCCAAGCGATCTCGATTCGTAGTCATGAAACAGATTGCGTCAAGTCGTGACTCAATGAAATTTTATCCGGCCGAGACACTTAGGCTAGCCGGCACAGGTTGGCACATTCTGTCCGTCAACGGCTCGGCAAGCCAATCAGCCGGCGGGTTCTGTTGTTGATGTTTTTCCTGATCACCTGCAACCCTTTGTATTTTGAAAGAATCTCGCCAAGCACTTGAATCCCGCGAAAGTCTCCATTCGTTATTGCTGTTTTAGCCAGAGTAAGGGCCGAGTGTCGCAGCTCGTTCAGATCCTCACCAGCCCATCCCGGTTTCTTCGCCGCGGCCCTTAACCTTACCATGGCGCCTTCCAGTTGCGATCGCTTGACATTCTTGCGCTGCAGACTATTGCTACTCCAGCGATAGTCAAATACAGTCTCGTTGACTATCGCAATTGGTCCTGCAAGCGTAGCCCGCAAGAGGAAATCAAGATCGGCGCAGGTATAAATTGTATCGTCGAATCCACCAAGATTCTGAAACGAGGCCCTTGTCAAACACAGGCCACTCATACTACCGGCGTAGTTTCTGCGCAGCAGCCCCTTAAACGCAATCTCGGAGTCAATGACCGAATACTCGGGGGTCTCGTCAATCGGGCCTAAGCCGTCAAGCTGCGAAACCGGCCACATCGGACTCATATCATTCTCCTCGTTCCCAATGATTGAAAAGCGACCGATGACCACGCGGCAATGCGGGCAACCCTCGAGCGCTCTTCGTTGCGCTTCGATTTTTCTTGGCCGCATCAAGTCGTCCTGATCCATCAGGGCTATGTATTCGCACCGAGCGGCTTCAATCCCGACGTTAAGTGGCCGCGAAGGGCCGCCACTATTTTGACCAAGACGCATCAACCGAATCGGCACTGAAGATTTCGCTGCCATGGCGCTGACGAGATTGGGAGTCTCGTCAGTTGAGTGATCGTCAACCACGACGATCTCTGCCGGCGGCTCAGTTTGGGTAAAGATCGATGAAAGACTGCTCGCGATGAAAGCGGCGGCGTTGTAAGTCGCGATGACCACTGACACATTACTTCGCATTGCGATGCCCTCGACGCACGATTATTGATCGAGAAAGCTGCGAAGTTAAATGACCGGTACCGAATCGTTTCCCTGAGACAGCGCCGCGAAGCTCTGGGAAGAAGTCACGCCTCATTTCGGGCGAAGGTAAAACGCGGCGATATCCGCCTCTCCAGTTGCGTTCAACTGAGCGTCAAGTGCAATAAAGGCGGCGACTTCTTCTTTGGTGAAGTGTGAAAAAGAAGGATTGACTTTATAAGAGCGATCAGCCATCAGCGGAATGTCCATCCGGTATTGTTCACTGGCCCAGTGGGAGTAGCCTTCCGCGTCGAAAACAATCTCCGCGATGTCGAATCCGGTTTGCGAAGCGACCAGTTTCAGGCTCTTAGTTGTGTGCAGAAAGAGGTGACGAGGCGCGTCTAGTGCGGCCCAGTCAACACCATATTTTCGCCAACAATAGGAACCGGCAACCGGAATTCTAATCAGGGTGAAGCAATCCGGCTGCAATAACCGGTGGAGCGTTTTCAGCGTCCCGACCGGATCCGGCATGTGTTCGAAAGAGTGGTGCAGCATGATGAATTGAAATTGCTGGTCTAGTTCCGTCAATTGTCTCTTGAGTACCCTAACGCCGTTTTCGTAAACAATATCGGCGTCCAAAAAAGGATCGATTCCGAGCAAACTGGTAAACCCTAATTCATACAGATCCAAAAGGAACTGTCCTTTTCCGCAGCCGACGTCAAGAATCTGCGAGTCGAGTCTTAACCCGAGGTTCAGCCTTTTCTGACGCACCCAAAGCGGGTAATCACCTGAGAGGCTGGACGTCCTGGCTAACCAGTTTCCCAGAACGCTCTGCTTGTGGAAGTAATGCCGGGTGAGCTGTCTTGAGATAAGCCGCTGCTTAATCCCCCCAACGCCTGGCTTCGCGGAAGAGACCGTTGGTTCCGCTTCCTGGTAGGAATAGTAATTCGCCGGGTAAAACTTCGACAGGTTTTCAGGGATCTCCGCTATTTGCAAACAACCGCAGCGTGCACATTCAAAATAATCGTACTCATCTCTGGTTCCGAACTGCATTTCCCGCACCACATAAGGCATGTTGCTCTCAAGGTTGCCGCAAATCTTGCAAACCGACATAGGTTCGGTGATCCAAGGATGGTCTGGTTCCAGTAAAAAATAAAACTGAGTTATAGAGTTTTTGCCTCTTCCAGTACAAAGGGTGCGGCTACATCGGGCTCGTGCTGCGTGATCCATTTCACTTTGGGCCGGACGACTCCTCCAAGCGGGCCAGTGTAGTCGCCGCGCGCGGCATCTCCATCGAAACTGTCGATGATGCAAAAAGCAACCGCATCACGCTGGTGCAAATGAACCGCGGCCACCGGAATGTGGGAAGAAATGTTAGCCTCAACCACCAAACTGCCCTCGGAAAAAAAGTTCCCGGGAATAATTGCTCGGCTTACGTAACGGCCTACTGGTCGAGTGCGGCCACGCCACTGCGACTCGACTTCCTGCACATTGAAGAGATGCAGCCGTTCCTGGTTGTAGAGATTGAAATTAGGCACTAGATTGTGACCAGGCTGTAACACCTCGAAAGTCATTTCGAGACAAACTGGACGACGGATATCGAAAGACTCCGCAGTTTCACCATTCTCAGTGCAGACTCGCACCTTGCGCATGCGAACGATGCCGTCGCTCGGAGCCTCTTCGGAGTTCACCCATTCGCGAACAGCCTTGATGCCCTGAAAACCGGTTGTCGCCTTTGCGCCCGAGCTTTTATAAAGATCAATCACTTCTACCGGCGAGCCGTCGGCGACGATGTGGCCACGCTCCAACAGGAGCACGCGCCCGCAGAGACGTTCAACGGCATTTAGATCGTGCGAGATAAACACGATCGTCTTGCCCGAGTCCCGCAGCTCATCGACGCGGTTGAGGCATTTGGCCTGGAAAGCGGCATCGCCTACCGCCAACACTTCATCGAGCAGCAGAATGTCTGGCTCCAGGTGGGCCGCGATGGAAAAGCCTAGCCGGACAAACATGCCCGACGAGTAGCGCTTGACGGGTGTATCAATGAACTGCCGGATGCCCGCAAAATCGATGATGCTTTCGATTTTTCTGGTTATCTCGGCGCGGCGCATCCCAAGGATTGAACCAGAGAGGTAGACGTTCTCGCGCCCGGTCAACTCCGGATGAAATCCCGAGCCAACCTCGATCAAAGCCGATAAGCGCCCGTTGATTGTGATCTCGCCGGAGGACGGAATGGTGATGTTCGACAGGAGCTTGAGAATTGTGCTCTTACCCGCTCCATTCTGACCGATGATCCCAAGCGCCTCGCCTCTGCGGACTTCAAAGCTTACATCTTTCAGCGCCCAAAACTCCTGCCCCGGCCCCCACAAGTTCCTAAGCTTGCGCAGCAACCGATGAGGGCCTTTTTCGTCCGTCTCCTGACGGATGAGGTATCGCTTCGAGACTCGATCAAACTTTAGATCAATCATCTGCTAAGGAACCTTTAGATAATATCGGCGGCTGTCGACTCAACATGTTTGAAATAAACATAGGCGATTGGCAGTAGCACTGCTGAAATCAAAGCGGAGACCCCCAGGGTCGTGAAGTCCGGAGCCACGCCCTCCAACACTACCCGGCGAAAATTCTCAATTACACCCACCATCGGATTTAACAGGTACACAAACCTCAGGGTCGGCGCCAGTGATTGCACTGCGGAGAGCGGATAAACCACCGGGGTGGCAAACATCCAGATTTGAAGCAGCAACGGAATGCCCACACCAACGTCGCGAAAGCGGACCTGGGTAGCTGAAAAAACGAGCGTCATCGACATCACGAACAAGGTCATCACGGCAATAATCGGAACTGTATAAAGAACCATCGCCGTTAGCGGCACACCATAATAGACCATCATAAAAGCCAGGACGATCAAGGCGATGATGAAATCGAAGAAAGCTGCGACGACATAGGTAATTGGCAGAATCTCCCTGGGAAAGTAAACCTTGGTGATCAAGTGGATATGACTGGTAAGGGCGCTGGTTCCGCTGGTCAGCGCCGTCGAAAAGTAACTCCACGGCAGCAAGCCAACAAACACAAAAATTGCATACGGCGCGCCGCCCGTTTCGATCTTTGCAACCATCGAGAAGATCACCGTGTAAATCAGCATCAACGAGAGCGGCTGCATTACGGCCCACGTAATGCCAAGCACAGACTGCTTGTAGCGGACCCGCACGCGGTGCTGGCTCAACGTGTAGATCAGGTCCGTATATTCCGCCAGATCTTTCAGATGGCCCAGGAGGGCCAGCGGAGAAAATGCAGTCGCGCGAATTTTCTTCTCGCGCCGCACGTCCTCAGACATTTTCAGAACTTCGGAAGCCATCTCGAATAACCAATCCGTTCACTAACCCACCAGGCTGTGGGCCGCCATCTCCTTTCTGGCCCGCACTCGATACAAGCGTTGGAGCGTGCGCGGCGAAAGCCGCAGCCAAAGCAACACCAGCCAAAGTTTGCTGCTGCGATAATAATCGTAAGCTTGCCGGAACGAATGGCGAGCGCCGTCGAAGTCGCCCTCTTTTAGACACACCTTACCACGGTCTACTGCAATGCTGGCCGTCCGCAAGGCAACCGTACGTTCCATCGCGGCACGCTCGGCAGGCGTGAGATCATCGCGCAACGCAAACTTCTCCATTACGTCTAATTCGCCCTGAACTGAGTTGATTGAGTCTGATGCCAGACTGCCCGGGCGGTGCCTTTGTTTCAACAATACTTTAGGAAGAAACGACATACGGACGCCGGGCAGCTTCGCCATTCGCACCCAAAGATCAAAGTCCTGCGAATACAACTGCTCTTCGTCAAACATGCCGAGCTCAATGATTGGCTGCTTCCGCGCCAGCACCCCAGAAGTGATGATGTTGCAGCGTTCGGCTAGCAAGCTTTCACAGGTTACCTCTCCGCTCGACGGATTAGTGTCGAAGTACGTAAGTCCGGCTACCAGCGACTCCCCAAAAAGCAACGCATTGGCGTAGACGAGATCATAGCCCGGACCACTCTCAAGAAAAGGTACCATCTCAGATAGAAAGCCGGGTAACCAGATGTCGTCAGCATCCAGGAAAGCCACGTAGCGCCCGCGCGCGACCGCGAGGCCTTTGTTGCGCGCTGCCCCGGCGCCCTGATTCTCCTGCTGAAGATATACAATTTTGTCTCGATAAGGCTCAATAACCTTCTCCATCTCGGGTGTGTCGGGAGAGCCGTCGTTAATAAGTATGATCTCGTAATCCTTAAAGGTCTGGTTAACCACGGATTCCAGAGCCTCACCCACATATGCGGCAACGTTATATGCCGGAATTATGACGCTCACTGCGGGGCTATTATTTGAATCTGGAGCCATTTGGATTTTGCAGGTCGAAACCTACTCTTATTTTTTAGTCGCGGTGGGGGCCGGCGCCGCTGAGGGAATTTGGCGCGGGGGCATGCTGTTCACGAATTGGCTGCCAGCTGGCATACCTTTCACCGCAGATAAACTTGTAGAAGGCCACAACCGTGGCAATATTTGTGAGCGCGAAGTATTGCGGAAAAGCCAGCAACTCGCTTCGCACGCCTGCTCGCTCGAGTAGCCAGGAGGCCACTGCTGCCAGGTAAACCGTTACCTGCGCAAGGAATAGTGCCATAAAGAAACTGGAATCGGTGGCGAGAATTCCCGAACTTAACAAGGCGATGAGCAAACAAAAGGGAGCCAGGTATCGCATCACTTTATGAGAAAAAAGCTGCACAGCGTAGAAGCCGCTTTTGAACGGATTCATCATCGCTCGGTGCCGCCACAGATCCGCCAGCGTCTGCGTTATTACGCGGACGCGCATCATTAATTCCCTATTGCTCCCTCGGTTCGTGTTTTCAGTACAAATCGCATCCGGTTCGAACACCGCGCGTAAGCCCTGTTCTACCATCTTCGTCGCAATAATAAAATCGCTGCACGCTTCGGGGTACAGAGGCACATAGGCGGAGCGTCGCACCGCGTAAAGACACCCAGAGGCGCCGATCAGGGAACAAACTCGGCTCTCATGTTGTTTGAGAAACGTCTCGTAGCCCCAATAGGACTTGGCGCCGCGGCCTACGTTAGATTCCGAAGGGTCTTTGTAAATTAGCCGGCCGGCAACGCAACCTACTGACGGGTCTGCAAAACTGGGAATCATGAGCCGAAGCACGTCCGGTTGGTACATCGTGGTCGCATCCGAGAAAAAAACGATATCGCCACGCGCTTGTTCGATCGCAGAGTTCTGGGCGGCGGTCTTACCCAGGCGCTTCGACTGCCGATAAAGCTTAACGCCCCGCGCCGAAAAGCTCTGCGCGATTTCGTCAGTCTGGTCTGTGGAGCAGTCCGAGGCGACAATTACCTCCAAAAGTTCCTTTGGATAATTCAGCGACAGCGTGTTCTCCAATTTGCCGGCAAGATCCTGTGCCTCGTTATGAGCGGTGATGATTACGCTTACCGTTGGCGTGAATTGGGCCTTCAAAACCAGTCGGGGTCGCAATCTGCTAACGAACGCCAGCAATAACGGATAACCAACGTAGGTATAAAACAGCGCGCCGGCGCTCAACCAGAAGAGTAACTCTGCAATAAAAGTGATCAAGTTTCTATTTCAGGACGGCTCCAGGATTATACGATTTACAGCCATCCTGCCACGACCCGACTTTTTCTGTAGCAGGACCAGTCTCGGTTTCCATATTGCTTACCGACCCTGGACAATCTTAAGGCGGTTCTTCCCAAAAAAAAAGAAGCTGAGACAGCAAACACTGTCGCTTCTTTATGACATCATTTACGTTGGTCGAATGCGTCAGATCGATTGGGTAACTTCTGAAGTCCAACCGATCAGGCCGGGATACTGTATTCCTCTGACTCGTAAACCATCGTCTTTACGCGTTCACGCAACGCGCTCTCAAAGCGTCTTGCTTCCTCCACCTCCGCAAAAGATAGAGACCGCAACTCCTGTTCGATGCGCCGCCGGTAATCTGATACGAGCGAGTCCGAAACCCCCAACACCGCCGCCACCTCGAGTTGGGTAGATTGCTCTGAGCTGAGATAGCAGTGCCAGAGAACGCCAAGAATGCGGTTGTACTGCTTGATTTTGCCGCGGACGGTTTCGTGCAGCCGCTTCAGGAACTGGTCCACAAACCCCGCCGCTTCGTCTTCAGATTCGCGCCGCAAGAGTCCCTGCTCGGGATTGTCCCGTTTGTCTGCCGGTTCAAAATAATTCTCGTTGTCGTTATCGTCGGCATCCAGAGGAACGAGATAAATGTCCATTACGGGGAGCCGCGACATTACCAGACTGCGAAGGGTGCGAACATCAGCCGGTGAGTCGATAGCGTCCAGTACTGACACGATCAGATCTTCCAGATCGGAATTGCTAATGACTACCTGAGAGTCGCCGGTGCACCCTACCATTCTGGTGTCGCGCGGGCGCACCGAAACCATCTGCGCTCGCTGTTCAAGCTCGTGTGAATCGCGACGCTCTTTTTGGTCGGGCCACTCGCTCAAACCGTAGACTCGGTCAGCCAGCCTCCGGTGTGGCTCGTCGTTCAGGCCGCTTGAATCAAAGCGTCGAAAGTTAGAGCTGGATTGAACCAGGGTCGAGATCCGACGGGCCAGCCGGTAACTTTCCGGATGACGCTTTCTTAGCTCTGAGGTGAGCAGGTTGGTCAGCTCGATCTGGCTGATTTCACACTCAATCTCGTAATCGGTCATTTCCGAGTCGAGGTAGTGTTCAAAGCGTTTCTTGCTTAGAAGTTGAACGAAAAGCTCTTGCGTCAAGTCCGTGTAAGCTGAGGCTGCCCCTTCCTCAACCAAAAGACCGGCGCTCCGCGACGCCCGCACCAACGGATGGTGGGAAACAATGCGGTGCAGCTCAGCCCAGATGCGGCCAACATCGGAACGTCGAAGACTATCTACCCACTTGCCCGTCCTGCGGTCCGCAGAACGTCGGGCGCGTGGTTGATGTTCGACAACATTGAGTTCGAGTTCTTTTTCCCTATCTTGGCTTATGGCTTTCACAGCGTTATCCGTGGCAATGCGGGTAGCTTCAGCGAAATTCTGATTTGTACTTTCGAGGTGGATAATCCTGGAATTTCGGTGGTCGGCCGTTTTTCTTAGTTAACCCCAACTCCTTGTCAATTGCTCACCAGAGGAAATTTGCTGCCGCAGGTGAGAAATACCCAGTTGGACAATCGGAGGGTAGGGGGCCCGGCAGCGCATTCAAACCATTCAGCGGGTACGAGTCGAGCAAGGCTGTTCTACTGAGAAGACTCTAACTGGTCCGGTTATTCAACCAGGGAAATTGGCCGGAGGCCCGCGCAGTAATCTAGTGAAGTTCTTCCCCGGAAAAGAGGGTCAAAGAGCCGACTGCCCTTTGACTTAACGGGGGATATCTTAGCAATTTTTTAAACCTTGGGCAACATCTTTTTACAGTGGGCTAAAACCACTGATAACATTAGGGAAAACTGGATTGCAAGGATGAGAAAACTCTGGAATTGGGGTCGAATTAGGCTTTTTCTGGGGTTGAATACAAGAAGCGTCCTGACCGGTTTCGCGAAGCTTTTAAATGCCCCTCCTTCGTTGACGCCCAGGCCGTCGATAGTCTTCCATCAGCGGCTCGGACACGAAAGCCCGGTGTTCGGGGCTAAAGGGTATCAATGAAAGTCTCAAGCGCAACTTCGTTTTGCAAAACCATCGCATGCCCTTCGTCCGGCCTACTGGTTTTGTACCGCTCTCACACTCTTTCGTCTGAGATCATGAGCCTGGTTGGACATCATCTGGCGACCTGTGATTTTTGCTGTTCCGAGATTCCTTTGCTGGCCTTCTATCGCAAGCCGCAGAAGGGCGAATGCAAGGCGCCAGAGATTCCAATTAATCTGAGAATTTTGGCGGAATCGCTACTGCTCCGAAGTGACCGTCCAGCCAAGAGACCAGTGAGACGAAAATCCCTCGGCATCGTAATGAAGTGAGTTTGGTAAGCTGGGGCTAAGCGGTTCACCCCTTCTGCCCTTCGAATCGAATCAACGCTTACCGCTCGCCAACGTCGCGTCGCAATCTCTAAGCTTACGCATCAGAAGTTTCAAAGCTGGTTGGGAAAGTATTCGTGAGAATGACGACAACATCTTGGGGCTTCGGTGCCATGGAGTTTACTTATTTTCGCCATTCGCGAATAGCGAACGAGGCGTAGGCTTCGTTGACTCGAGGAATTTCGAATGGTGGTGTGGTTAGATTTTTCTCGACTCCGCTTCTAAACCATGATGAATCAACGCACTGCTCCAGACGCATTTGTTCGCGGGAGGTCGATTTCGAAGACGCTGCCTTTTCCTAACTCCGAGCTGACTCTAACCTCGCCGCCATGCGCCCGCGCCAGGTGCTTGACTATCGCCAAACCCAGACCCGTTCCGCCCAATTCTCTTGAACGCGCCCTGTCCACTCGGTAGAAACGCTCGAAAAGCCGCTCGAGATGGTGCGCCGGTATGCCCTCGCCGGTGTCTTGAACAAGAATCCGGGTGCGCTCACCAGATTCGCATTGGATTGTCACCTGGCCCCCATCACGATTGAACTTGATTGCATTATCGACGAGGTTGGTAAGCATCTGTTCGAGACGCCTGGGATCGGCTACGACAACCGTGCCGGAAGGGACTTTGCTGTTAACCAGAATGTCACGCGAAGACGCTTTGGCTGCCAACGCTGTAATCACATCATTGATCAATGGGCCAAGCTCGATCTCCTCTGCTTTGACACCCACGTTTCCCGCCTCGATCGCGCTCAGCTCGAGAATATCGTCAATCAGATCCTGCATCCTGGCGGCGTTCTTTCGGATTATCGCGAGGAAGCGGCGACTGTTCTCAGCGTCGTCCAGCGCCCCCGATTCGAGCGTCTCGACAAAAGCCAGAATCGCCGTTAGCGGCGTGCGCAGCTCGTGCGAGACATTTGAAAGAAACTCCTGCCGCACCCGTTCCAGTTTCTCAAGCTGCGTGATGTCAAAGAAAACGCCGATCGCTCCGGAAGTGCTTTTATCTCCGCCGCTGCTTAATGGCACGACCCTCAGATCGAAAACCCGCCGGCCAGGCCCATGCGTTTCGACCTCTACCCCTGACCGCTCATTCCCTTTAAGGGCATCCAGAAAAGCCGTGTAGATGGCCGGGTTGCGAGTTAATTCGGTCAGACGCAGGGACTCGACTCTCTTTGTAGAGAGATTGAAGAGTCGGTGAGCCGCCGGGTTTGAAGCCACCACGCGCATGTCGCTATCGACCACCAGCAAGCCTTCACGCATTCCGCCGAGGGTGGCTTCAAAGAGTTTACCCAATGCGAAGATTTCAGTCGATCGGGAATCTGGCTGACTGTTTCCATTTTGTGAGTGAAGCACCGCCTCCTGATGCGAACGTCTTGCGGAAAGGGCCTTAAGCAGAAAGTATCCAGCCAGAAAGCCAAGCGCTGCAGCCGCTGACATAGTCAGGCTCGCCGAGGAAATTATGAGGGTCACGGCAACCAACGCGGCCGCGGCGGCGAGCAAAAAGCTTTGGTTGCTGGACACAATTCTAATCCTTCAGCCCTTCTCCTTCGTGCAACCGGTGAAGCGGTATCCGACACCGACCACGGTTTCGATGCAATCGCCGCACTCTTCCAACTTCTGGCGCAACCTGCGGATATGAACATCAAGGGTGCGAGCATCGCCATAATAGCTGTAGCCCCAGACACTATCCAGAAGTTGCTGCCGCGTGACGACGCGATCGGCGCTCCTGGCAAGCACCGAAAGCAGCATGAACTCCTTGTTGGTGAGCTTAATCTTGCGGCCGTTACAAACCACTCGAATGTCATCAAAGTCGATCGTTAGAAAATCGTCTTCGTACGTCTTAGCGGCGTTCTCATCCAACCGCCGCAAGATGGCCCGAACGCGGGCCAGCAGTTCTCTAACCGAGAAAGGCTTGGTGATGTAATCGTCCGCTCCCAGGTCCAGACCCGCAACTCGATCCGATTCAGACCCTTTCGCAGTCAGAATGATAATTGGCGTGCGCCGCGTTGACGGCTCGCGCCGAAACCTGCGGCATAGTTCGGTGCCGCTCATTCCTGGCAGCATCAAATCAAGGAGGATCAGCATCGGAGGGTTCCGTTCGCTAAGACCCTCCATCAAACCCTGCTCGCCGGTGGCGGCCAGAACGGTTTGCAATCCTTCACGCTCAAGGTTGTATTTCAAACTCTCCGAGATGTCCGGATCGTCTTCGATGATGAGAACAGGTCGCGCCATCACTAATTACTGTGTTTTATGAAAGCTGCTTCAGCCATATAAACAGTCATCTCGCAAATATCGGTGACGTAGTCTCCAATGCGTTCGAGGTGTTTGGCCACGAAGATCAGGCGCGCATTACGCGTCGCAGTCGCCGGCTCGGACACCATCTTCTCGATCAAGCTATGAAAGACCTGGTTATATAATTCATCAATTTCCGTGTCCCGGCTGATGACTTCGCGCGCCGCCAGTGGATCGTTCGAGGTAAATGCGTCAAGGGCCGCATGGAGCATCGAAGAGGCGTGTTCGGCCATCTGGCGCAGCTCGATGTTCGGTTGGAGTTCCGGTTCGTTGTTCAGGTCAATGGCCGCGCGAGCAATGTTGCAGGCATGATCGGCGATTCGTTCGAGGACCGGGGCCATTTTTGCAACTGAAATCACAAAGCGCAGGTCTCGAGCCGCCGGCTGCCGGAGCGCGATGATGTCAATGCACGCCCGGTCAATCTCAAGTTCAATCCGATCTATGGCATCGTCGTGATTCAGCACCCCCCGCGCGAGATCACTGTCGCGGTCCGTAAGTGAAAGCATTGCTCTCTGCAGCGCGGCTTCCACTTCTCCGCCAAGCAGCAGCACTCGATCGCGCAGCGAGTCAAGTTCGTCGTCAAGATGTCGATGGTATTCCATTTTACTTTATTTCCAATTGCCGATTGCCAATTGTCAATTGTAGATAGCAAATGTTTCAGATTTCTGTTGCCCAGGTATCTCTCGCGCGTTTTTTATGTCACTGGTATCAAGCGAGACTCTTCGCCATTGATCAGAAATCGGCAATCTCATCAATCAACAATCAGCCAAACCTTCCCGTAATGTAGTCTTCCGTAGTCTCCCGGTCCGGGTTCGTAAACATCTTCTCGGTAGAGTTCACTTCGATTAGCTTACCCAGCAGAAAAAATGCGGTCGTGTCCGATACCCGCGCCGCCTGCTGCATGTTATGCGTAACAATTACAATCGTGTACCGCTGCTTGAGCTCGAAGATCAATTCTTCGATTTTCGCGGTGGCGATCGGATCCAACGCCGAGGCAGGCTCGTCCATCAAGACTACCTCAGGCCGAATGGCGAGAGCTCGGGCAATGCAAAGGCGCTGCTGCTGCCCACCCGAAAGGCTCAATGCTGACGACTTCAAGCGGTCTTTTACTTCGTCCCATAAGGCGGCATCCCTAAGCGCCTGCTCAACTCGGTTTGCCAGTTCGGCATGGTTCCCTGTCAGGCGGTTAATCCGCAGGCCATAGGCAACATTGTCGAATACCGATTTAGGGAAAGGATTCGACTTTTGAAATACCATCCCAACCATGCGCCGCAACTCGACAACGTCGGTTCCTGGCGAATAAATGTTATGGCCGTCAATCAGGACCTCGCCCGAGACAGCAGTTCCCGGAATGATATCGTTCATTCGATTGAGCGTCCTGATGAATGTCGACTTACCGCAACCTGATGGCCCAATAAAAGCAGTTACCACTCGTTCCTTAATTTCAAGGGAAATATCGTAAAGCGCCTGAACGTTGCCGTAATGAAAATTCAAATTGCGCACACTGATCTTGCTTGACGGTTCCGGAACGCCAACAGTCTCGAGCATGTGCGCGGCTGCTAATGGCGGTGCGGCTTTGACCATGGGAGCTAAAGTCGTTGCTGACATCTTGTCCGCTTAACCAAAATGCCCGGTAATGTATTCCTCGGTTAACTTGTTGCTTGGGTTCTCGAACATTTTCTTCGTGGGAGAAACCTCGATCAACTCACCCAGGTACATGAAGGCGGTGAAATCCGAAACGCGCGCCGCTTGTTGCATGTTGTGCGTCACGATTATCACCGTCACATCTCGCTTCAACGTAAAAATGAGATCCTCGATCTTGCCGGTGGCTATCGGGTCCAACGCCGAGGTTGGTTCATCAAACAAAAGCATTTCCGGATCAGTCGCCAGCGCGCGGGCGATACACAGCCGCTGCTGTTGGCCGCCTGAAAGAGTGTAAGCCGAGTCGCGCAGTCGATCCTTGACTTCGTCCCAAAGCGCCGCCGAACGCAGCGATCGCTCAACCTGCTCCTCGAGCTCCCTTCCCTTAATGCCCTTCAGCCGTAACCCAAAGGCCACGTTTTCGAAAACCGACTTGGGAAAGGCATTGGGTTTTTGGAACACCATGCTCATGCGCATGCGCATTTCCAGCGGATCCGTTTCCGGGCCAATTAGATTGATACCGCTGGGCTGGAGGGTGATCCTTCCCTCGTAACGCGTTTCCGGATAAAGGTCATGGATGCGATTGAAGCACCGCAGCAAAGTTGATTTTCCGCAGCCCGAAGGTCCAATCACCGCGGTAACCTGATTGGCCGGGAACTCCATATTGATGTTCTTGAGGGCCTGAAGCGTTCCATAGAAAAAGTTTAGACCTTCGGCCTCAGCCTTGATCGTGACAGATTCATTCCTCTGCACTCGGACGGCGGACTTATCCGATGGACCGTACTGCGAACGCAATCGGTCATTACTCGACGGTTCCACGAATTTGCCCATGCTTACACGCAAATTTGCCTTCGCTACCACGTCTCTTCTTACCACTTGATTCGCTTGCGCACACGATAGCGTATTAGAATCGCGATTGCATTGAGCGACAGCGTTACCACGATTAGCACCAACCCGGCGGCGGCAGCGTTCACGGCGAAAGCCTGATCGGGCCGCGACACCCAATTGAACATCTGAATCGGCAGCACCGAAAACGGCGACCAAATCCAGCCAAACGAAATAAACGGCGGTTGAGCCTGCACGGGCGGCGGCGGCAGGAAAGCGATAAAAGTAAGCGCCCCAATCGTGATTAAGGGCGCCGTCTCACCGATGGCCCGCGACAGAGCGATGATGATGCCGGTCATCGTTCCCCCAACTGAATATGGTAATAAGTGATGGCGGACGACCTGCCACTTGGTGGATCCCAGGGCGTAGGCTGCTTCGCGGATGCCTTGAGGAATCGTGCGCAAGGCTTCGCGGGTTGCCACGATCACAATTGGCAGAATCAAGAATGCCAGAGTTAAACCACCGGTAAGTACGCTTTGACCCAGGCGAAACTGATAAACCAACAAACCCAGCGCCATCAGGCCATAGATGATTGATGGCACCCCGGCCAGATTGGCAATGTTTATTTCAATCAGGTTGGTAAGCCAGTTCTTGCGCGCGTACTCCTCGAGATAAACTCCTGCCGCAACCCCGAGAGGAACGGCGGCGCACGCAGTAACAATCATGATCAGAATCGTGCCCACCCACGATGAGAGTATTCCAGCCTGTTCGGCAAAGCGCGACGGAAACGAACTAAGAAACGTCAGGCTGAGCCGCGGTAACCCATCGACCAACAGGTCAACGAGAAGAGCTCCCAGAGTCAGAATCCCTACGAGCGTGCAAACAATGCCGATTATGTTAAAGACAAAGTCCTGGCGCTTGCGCTTTGCGATGATCCGCCTGAAATCGCTCACTCAGTACACCTCTCTAAAACGCTTTCGCAGCATGTATCCCAGGATATTGAAGACTAGCGTCATGACGAACAGAGTCATGCCGGCGGCAAAGATCGACTGATAACCAATACTGCCGTGTGGTAAATCTCCCAAACTTACCTGAACGATAAAGGCGGTAATTGTCGCGGCGGGCTCGCGCGGATCGAGCGTGAGATTCGGCTGCATCCCGGCGGCGATGGCGACAATCATGGTTTCGCCTATGGCGCGAGAAATTGCCAGTATGTAAGAAGCAACTATGCCCGACAACGCTGCAGGATAGACAACCTTTAAAGCCGTAATGATCCGATTGGCGCCCAGGGCATACGCGCCTTCGCGCAGCGACATGGGAACGGCGCGCATCGCGTCCTCACTAAGCGAACTCACGTAGGGAATGATCATGATGCCCATGACCACTCCGGCGCTGAGCATGTTGAATGTAGGCAAACCGGGGATGATTTTTTGCAGCAGCGGCGACATAAACTGCAATGCGAAATACCCATAGACTACCGTTGGCACTGCGCTCAGCAGCTCGAGTGCGGGCTTGATGATTTCACGAACCGAAGGAGGGGCAAATTCGCTCAGGTAAACGGCCACGACTGTGCCGATGGGCAACGCCACGACCAGCGCCACGGCAGTAGTCACCAAAGTCCCCATCACCAACGGCAAAATGCCAAACCGAGGCGAAGCAAACAAAGGCGTCCACAGGGTGTCGGTGAAGAACTCTCGCAGTGAGACGTGGGCGAAAAAGGTCGACGACTCGTAGATCAGAATGCTTACAATCCCGAGCGTGATGGCCACCGATGAGAACGCGGCAAACAACAAGAGCGACTCGATGGCGCGCTCTTTTAGATAAGACAAACGCCTCGCCGCCGTGACCTTGGGCCTTGGCGACGGGCGTAGCGTTTCTTCAGCGGCGAGGCCCCAATCAGTTTCCATATATCATCTGACAGATCATCTTCCGTTCATCATTTGTCATGAATTGTTATGCATTGTCATCTGTATAGTCCAATTTGTTCCGCTTCGCGAAAACTAATATTCACCGATCTGATTTCCTTAAAACAAATGAAAAGTGCCCAATGTCAAATGTCAAATGTCAAATGGTCAGGTTTGGGGCGTACGCTTGAGTATCTCCTCGACTGGCAATCCCACTTCGGGAGTTCCTCCAAACCCCGTGCCGGTGCGCATGTTGTCGAGTCGATCCATGGCCATTTGATACGCGTTTTCCGGTAAGGGCAGGTACTTCACTTCCCGCGCCAGCGTGCCCACGTTCTTAAGGTAGAACTCCGCAAACTCTTTTACGGCTGGCTTGTCGAGAGACTTCTTACTTACGTAGATGAAAAGTGGACGCGATAACGGGTTGTAAGTTCCCGCAAGGACATTCTCAGGGCTCGGCAGAACTGGCCCTTGAACCTTGTTATTGTCCCACTCGATCCCAACCGCTTTCATACGAGAGCTGTGCGGCGCATAGTACGCGTAAGGAATGTAGCCAAGAGCATACTTGTTGCCTTCAACGCCCTGCACCAGAACATTGTCATCCTCACTGGCCGTGTAGTCGCCGCGGCTGGCTTTGGCCTTGCCAACTATGGCTTCAGTGAAATAGTCGAAAGTTCCCGAGTCGGCGCCCGCGCCAAACAACGCTATCTCTTCGTTGGGCCACTCAGGCCGAACCTGATTCCAGCGACTGATCTTTCCCTGAGCCCCTGGCTCCCAGATCTTCTTTAAGTCAGCCACCGTCATGGAAGTAACCCAATCGTTCTGATTGTTCACGACCACCGTCAAGGCGTCGAAAGCAACCGGCAGCTCGATGTATTCAATTCCGCTGGCCTTCGCCTGGGCCATCTCTTCCGCGAGAATCGGCCTGGAAGCGTCCGTTATGTCTATTTCGTTGCGGACGAACTTCTTAAAGCCGCCGCCAGTGCCCGAAATCCCGACCGTCACATTTACCTGCCCCTGCTTAAACTTCTGGAATTCCTCAGCCACCGCCTCGGTAATAGGAAATACCGTGCTCGATCCATCAATTTTGACTACCGCCACTCCTCCCGAGTTGGGTCCGGCGCCTGGCCCGCCGCCGCAGGAAAATCCTGTAAAGATGAAACTTATAGCTAAGAGTAAGGCAAGCAATTTGGCAGTTTTCCAGCCAACAAACATGGTCTTCTCCCTGATATTGGATTTGTTTTCGTCAGACACTTTAAGGCCTGGGTGTTACATCGGTCTGAATTCTGCCTGAAATTTCCTCCGTCAAGGTCTTTCAGAGACTTTGCGCCCAGGTTAGCTGTCTAACCTGGCCGTTAGCTGCGCAGCAGGAGCCTGTATCCGACGTTGACCATTGTCTCGATGCTCAGGCTATAGGGCTGAAGCTTGTGGCGGAGGCGGTAAATGTAGACGTGCAGGCTTTCAGGATTCAGAGGCTTCTCTCTCCCCCAGGTATACTCCCAGAGTTCTTCCGCCGGTACGATTCTGTCTGGCGAGCGCGCCAGCCGCGAAAAAATAAGAAACTCCGTGCGCGGGAGTTTTAGCGAGTGCCCGGCGCATGACACATAGTAGTTCTTGTGCTCGACCCGTAAGTAGCCATCATCATAAACGTCTTCAGACGACGAGTTCTGGGTCTTTCGATTAGCAATTGACATCTCTACAAGTGACATCTCGAGATCTCTGTCCGACAAACTTCAGTTTGTCGTCATGTCCTCAAAGCTCTTCCACGACAAGGTAAGCCACCAAAGGCGACAAGCTAAAGCTGTCCGACAAACTTCAGTTTGTCGTCACGTCCTCAAAGCTCCTACCACGACTAGGTCGAACTACGACAAGCTGAAGCTTGTCGGACAAACTTCAGTTTGTCGTCATGTCTTCAAAGCTCTTCCACGACTAGGTAGAGTCTCACCAAAGGCGACAAGCTAAAGCTGTCCGACAAACTTCAGTTTGTCGTCATGTCTTCAAAGCTCTTCCACGACTAGGTCGAACTACGACAAGCTGAAGCTTGTCGGACAAACTTCAGTTTGTCGTCACGTCCTCAAAGCTCCTACCACGACTAGGTCGAACTACGACAAGCTGAAGCTGTCCGACAAACTTCAGTTTGTCGTCATGTCTTCAAAGCTCTTCCACGACAAGGTAAGCCACCAAAGGCGACAAGCTAAAGCTGTCCGACAAACTTCAGTTTGTCGTCACGTCCTCAGAGCGCCTCCACGACTAGGTAGAGTCTCACCAAAGGCGACAAGCTGAAGCTGTCCGACAAACTTCAGTTTGTCGTCACGTCCTCAAAGCTC
>Ga0187893_10005787_pt1 | contig 21801 bp, 24 predicted proteins | sample MA1701074metaG_FD_139574 | JGI IMG/M metagenome (GOLD analysis project Ga0187893, IMG submission 139574) | White microbial mat communities from a basaltic lava cave in the Kipuka Kanohina Cave System on the Island of Hawaii, USA - MA170107-4 metaG ...
CCGATGCCAGGGCGCGGACCTGACGGCAACACCGTGGTCATCGACGCTCTGTGCTGAGTGTGACGGCCGGTGTCGATCACGATGAGGCCGTCGGGAGGGCGGTCGTGGTGTAGAGCCGTGCGTTCGGGTAGGCCGCCTTCAGCCGGCGACAAGATTCTTGCGTTCGCGCGCGAGCGCAAACGGCCGATCGCCGCGGCGATTGCCGCTCGAGTGATCGAGATGCCAATGCGTGTTGATGATGGCGGCGATCGGCCGTTTGCGCTCGCGCGCGAACGCAAGAATCTTGTCGCTGTGCTGAGTGTGACGGCCGGTGTCGATCACGATGAGGCCGTCGGGAGCGTCGATGACCACGGTGTTGCCGTCAGGTCCGCGCCCTGGCATCGGCACGCCGCGGATCACATGCCAGCCTGGCGCGAGTTCTTGCGGCTGCTCTGGTGGCGGCGCGGGTGCCGGTGATTGCAAGGCGAACGTGAGGGTGAGGAGAGCAAACATAGGTGTCGCGCATTGTCCGATCAATGCGGGGCGTGGGATGAAAAACGGGCTGAGCTGACTGCAGCGGGAGTGACGGAGTTGGGCCAGGGAAATCCCTGGCCCATGTGATTCACCGAAATGTGGAACCTGAGCGTTACTTCCGCGAGTACTTCGTGAACGCCCCTCCAGCCTGCCGCAGGGAGTTCGGTCCTTCGGCGGCGTAGATGTTGCCGTCGGCGTCCACCGCCACACCTTCGCCGGCCGTGCCCTGATAGACGCGATCCTCGCGCTCGAACGGCGGCACGAACTGCACGATCCGATCTTCGTCGAGCGGCCCGATGCGCACGCCATTGCGCCAGTTGGGATGATTCAGCGGACTCGATTCGGAATCGATCGCATAGACCATGTTGTCCTTGATGAAGAAGCCGCTGATGCGCCCGTAGGCGTAGCGCGACTCGAGGTACTTGCCATCCTGATCGAAGATCTCGAGGCGATGGTTGCCGCGATCAGCCACCCAGAGGCGGCCCTTCGCGTCGAACATCAGCGCGTGCGGCGTGCGGAACTCGCCGTGACGCACGCCCAGCTGACCCCACGACTTCACGAACTTGCCGTCGGCCGTGAACTTGCTGACGCGCGCGGTGGCGCCGCGTTTGAGACCCTCGGCAAGCGCCTGCGCCGTGGTCATGCCCTGGCCGTCGTGACCATCCGACACATAGATGCTGCCGTCGGGTCCGACGACCACGTCGTTGGGCTGGTTGAATTGACCGTCGGCGTTGCCCGGCTGACCAGCCTTTCCGAGACTGAGCAGGAGATCGCCCTTGGGGCTGAACTTGTGCACCTGGTGACCTCTGGTGCCCGCTTTGTTGCCGGCAAAATCGGCGACCCACACGTTGCCTTGCCGATCCACATGGATGCCGTGCGGGGTAATCATCGTGCCTTTGCCGATGGCCGCCAGCAGTTTGCCGCTCCGGCGATCGAACTTCAGAACCGGATCGACCGGATTGTTCTCGCAGTCCACCGGACCGCCGCCCGCCGTGCCGGCGCCGCAGCGTTCGTACGCCCAGATGTTGCCGTCCCGCGGATCGATATCGATCCCGGCCGAGGTGCCCCACGTACGCCCCGCGGGCAGCTCGCCCCAATTCTTCGTGATCACGGGAGTCGGATTCGGCAGCCCGTCGCCACTGATGAAGTTGCCGGGCTTTGACTGAGCGTGGGTCGTGGAATCGCTGGTCCACGACAGGAAAGTGACGGCGCCAATGCCGAGAGCCAATACGAGTGTGCGCAGGGCCATGACAGCTCCTTTGAAGAGTTGCTAGTAGACCGGAAGTTGAGCGCGTTGGCAAGCCTGTCGCGCCGAAGCGCCAGGGCGAAAGCTCCGGCGCGAAGGCGGATCGCCTATGCTGTGGGCTGATGAAGGCGTTGGTCGCCGCGCTGGCCGCCCTCACGTTGAGCGCCGTTTCCGCTCAGGAAACCGGTGTCCTGCGGATCACCGTCGTCCTGACGGACGCCGGCGGCAACGCCACTCCGATCCCGCGCGTGCTGCTTCTCGTCAGCGACAATCCGTCCACGGGCGAGCCGCGTCGCGTGCGCACCGGCCCTGATGGCACGGCCGAGCTCAAGCTGCGCCCGGGAAACTACACCGTGGAAACGGATCGGCCCGTCGCGATCGGCGGGCAGGCGCTTTCCTGGACGCAGATGATTGACGTAGCGGCCGGAGGCGAGACGGTGCTCGCACTGACCGCAACGAACGCCGACGTCGAGGCGGGGACCTCTGGAGCCTCTGGAACCTCTGGAACCTCTGGAACCTCTGGAACCTCTGGAACGCCGATTAGCGCCGATGCCGCGGTCATCTTCAACAAGTGGCAGCGCAGCGTTGTCGAGATTTGGACGCCGACGTCGCATGCGACAGGTTTCCTGATCGACTCGCGCGGGCTGATTGCGACCAACGACCGCGCGCTCGGCGACGCGATTGTCGTGGAAGTGCAACTCCAAGACCCACGACCCACGACCCAAGACCCACGACCCAAGACCCAAGACCCACTACCCAAGACCCAGGACCCTCTCAAAATCTCCGGTCGCGTGATCGCGACCGACCGGCTTCAGGGCGTGACCATCATCTGGATTGATCCGGCAGCCGTTCGGTCACTGTCGCCGGTTCCGCCTGGCTGCGCAGACGCGGCGAGCCCGCTCGTCGAATTCAATCAGAGAATTGCCGCGATCATCGCGCCAGTATTGGAGCGCAAGGATTCGATCCCCGGCACCGTGACGCGTGTCGGCAGCCAGTCGTTCGAAGTGGACTGGCGTCTCACCTCCGACGCCGCAGGCGGGCCGGTGTTTGCGGCCGACGGCACTGCGATTGGACTCACGGTGGCATTTGAGCCGCAGCCGGATCGTCCGCCGCGTGGTGTGGAACGCCGCAGCGATTCCTATGTCATTCCGATCGCGAATGTCTGTCCAGTGCTGGCAGCGGCGGAGAAAAGGATCGCCGGCGCGACGGCGCCCCAAGGGACGCCTTTGCGCAGCGATGCCCCACCGCGAACGACAGCGCGGAAGAGTGCCGACCCAAAGGAGCCACGGCTGCAGCCCGTCAACCTGTCCGCGGACGATTTCGATGTGTCGCTGTTCACGCCCGGTATGGCGAACCCTCGCACCGACTTCGCGAACTGGACCGACTACGTGGCGAGAGCGCGCGATGTGCTGATGGTCCGCGCCACCCCGCAGTTCGAGGAAAGTTTCTGGAAGACCCTCGCGCGCGGCGCCGCGCAAACGCAAGGCGTGGCCCTGCCGCCGATGAAAAGTTTCAGCGCCAACTTCCTGCGCATGCGCGCCTACTGCGGCGCGGTCGAGGTGGCGCCGATTCATCCGTTGATCATCGAGCGGCAGGTGGCTGAACGTGCCGCGATCCGCGAAGGCCTCTACGTCTTTGCCCTGACCGACTTCGGTCCGCACTGTGGGACCGTCCGATTTGACATGTTTTCAGAGAGATCGGGGCAAAAGGCCGACAGCCTCACCGTTGACCCGGCGCTGTTCACACGCATTGCCGAGGAGTCGTAAACTACGCAGTTGGAGGTAGCCGTGATCAAGTTTGCCCTGCTCTCAGCCGCGCTGCTGCTCACCTGGGCCCCGCCCGCCGCCGCTCAAGGCGGAACGTTCGACTTGAAGGAATGGCCGGTCGAATGGGGCGGCCGCACGCGCGACCCCCACATCGCGCCTGACGGCAAAGTATGGTTCGTCGGCCAGGCCGGCAACTACATCGCCAATCTCGATCCCAAGAGCGGAGCGCAGAAACGCTACGAGATCGAAGAAGGCACCAACCCGCACACGCTGATCGTCGACGAGAAAGGCATCGTGTGGTACGCGGGCAACCGCAACGGCCGCATCGGCCGGCTCGATCCCGCGACCGGCGCGATCAAGGTGGTGATGACAGGCGAAGCCAAAGACCCGCACACGATGGTCTTCGACGGCAAGGGCCACATCTGGTTCACGTCGCAGGGGTCGAATCGCGTCGGCCGGTTCAACATCGCTACCGAAAAAGTCGATCTGATCACGCCGTTCGACACGCCGTCGAATCCGTACGGGATCGTCATGGACAAGAACGGCACCATCTGGGTGGCGCTGTTCCGCGCCGGCAAGGTGGCGCGGATCGACCCGAAGACGCTCGCCGTCACGCACTTCAACGAAGGCGCGGACACCTCGCGGTCGCGACGCCTGGCGGTGCTCGCCGACGGGACGATCTTTTTCGGCGATGAGGCGCGCGGCAAGCTGGGCCGCCTCAATCCGGCCACCGGCGAAGTGAAAGAGTGGGAGATGCCCGGCGGCCCGAAAGCCGGCCCGTACGCCGTGACCAAGGATGGTCAGGATCGCGTGTGGGTGTCGGAGACCGGCGCGTCGAAGCGGCTCGTGGGCTTCGATCCGAAGGCCGAGAGATTCTTCGCCAACGTCGAAGTGAGCGGCACCATCCGCCACATGCACTGGGACGCGAAGACACACTCGCTGTGGTTCGGCACCGACGCCAATCAGGTTGGCCGAATCGCGATGCAGCCGCCGTCGAATAGATGACAGCGGCAATTGCGGCAGCTTTGCTCGCCGCCGGCCTCCGGCTGGCGGCGTCGCACGGCGAGGTTGCCTATGCGGAAGGAGCGCCGCCCGGTTTCTCGGGCGGCTTCCGCGAAGACTCCTGCCACGCCTGTCACTTTCACGAAACCCCAAACGCCGCGCCAGGCAAGCTGACGCTCGAAGGTGTGCCGGCGAAGTTTACGCCGGGTGAGCGGTACACGGTGACCATCACGCTCGCGCGCGCCGGCATGAAGCGGGCCGGCTTTCAGCTCGCCGCGCGGTTCAAAGACAAGGGAGCGCAAGCCGGCACTCTTGAACCGGGCCGCGCCGACGGCGAGCGCGTCAAGATCGAAGGCGCGGGCGGCGTCCAGTATGCCGGCCACAAGTTGGCCGGATCGAAGATCGGTGATGGCGAGGTGGTGCGCTGGATTGTCGACTGGATTGCGCCGGCGGGAGGCGGCCCGGTGATTTTCAACGTTGCCGCGAACGCCGCCGACGGCGACGAGCGCGTCGACGGCGACTTTATCTTCATTGCGAGTTTCGAAACCGTGCCGCAGTAACCGCCCGGCCGGAGCCCGGGCAAAGCCAACACTGTCCTAGCGAGGCGCAGCCTCGCTGGCGGGATCAACGATCCGACCGTCGAACAGCTGGATGTGACGCTTCGCATCATTCAGCCATCGCGGATCGTGCGTCACCACCACCACCGTGGCCCCATCGCGGTGCAACTCGCCGAACATCTCACGCAACGCGTCTCCCGCCTTTGAATCGAGGTTGCCCGTTGGTTCGTCCGCCAGCAGCACCGCCGGACGGCCGGTGATGGCTCGCGCCACCGCCACCAGTTGCTGATGCCCGCCCGACAACGATCCCGGCCGCATTTTCGCGCGGCCAGTGAGGCCAACGCGCTCGAGCGCGGCCTCGACGCGCGTCTTTCGTTCGGTGGCCGGCACACCGCGAACCGTGAGCGGATACTCGACGTTCTCGAACACCGTGAGGTCGCCGAGCAGGTTGAAGCTCTGAAACACCAGCCCGACATCGAGGTTGCGCACCCGCGCCCGTTCCCCGGGTGAGAGGCGGTCGGTGGCGCGCCCGTTCAACCAATAACGGCCCGCCGTTGGCGAGTCGAGCAACGCGAGCATCGACAGGAACGTCGACTTTCCGCACCCCGACGGTCCGGACACGGCCACGTATTCGCCACGCTCGATATCAACCGTCACATCGTCGAGGGCCCGCGTTTCTTCGTCGGTATTCACTTCGAAGATCTTGCTGACGTGGTCGAGCCGGATCAGCGGCATGCTTGAATCGGCTGGCTGATCGGGTTGCGGACTTTCGGCTTTTCTGCGCCACCAGGGCATGACGAGGTATTAGACGGGTCATTCGCGGAAAAGGTCCCTTTCCTAGAGGTACGTGAACCAGGTAGAAGTACATCGGCACGCGGCCGACTGTGACAAGCGGGCGCCACCACCGCTCCGCCCGAACCGCGCCGAGCCATATCAGGCTGCCGCCAATCATCGACAACGCCAATAGCAACGACAGCGGATGCTTGGTCAGCAACATGAACGACATCGCGGATCGCATCGCGCTTCCGCCAGGCGACCATTGAATCGGATCGCCAAAGGCATTGCTCGCGCGCAGCACGACGAATGCGATGACAGACGACGCGCCAATCGCGATCGCTCACCGCGCAGGCGAACACCGGAAACTACGCCCGCATCGCCGTGCTGCGGCCGCACGACGGCAAGACCGTGGAGTTCGAGTCCGGATACATTCGTCACCTCGAATGGCATCGCCTGGCGGGCGACAAGTGGACCTGGTATGGATGGACCGTCACTTACGGCGATCGACAACGCTGGTTCGTGTACGCGACTTTCGGACACGCCGCCGCCGACTTCGACAATCAGGTGGCGCCCGCCGACGACGAGCGCGACAACGTGCTGAATGTGACACCGCATGCGGAGTTCGCCGGCAACGCGTTGTACGAATACGTGCCGGCGTGGTCGCGCGGCACGGGCGTGCCATCGCCGGCCTCACGCGTGGAAATGATCACCGTCGACGTGGAGGCTGGTTCGACACCGACCTTCGAGTCCGCGATGGCGGCTGCGCAGACGTCGCTGACCGGAGAAACCCTCTGGTATCGGATGATTGCCGGAGGCGCCTCGCCTCGCTACGTGCGGCTGCGCCCGCGGCCGGCGGTTGCCGCCATCGCCGAGTCCCGCTCGCCGCTTCCCGACGCAGCCCTATGATCGAGCGAGCCACCGTCGAGATCTTGAGCCTGCGCCCAGCGATGAGTCTCGGCATCGTCCAACCACCCCGATGAGGAGCCATGGCGTCCGTACTGCCGTTGATCACTGAACTCGAACGCACTCGCGATGAGACGTTGAAGTACTTCGCGTTGCCTGACGGCGAACTGGCGCGCACATACGGGCCGGGCAAGTGGCCGGTGCGCTATGTTCTGCATCACCTTGCTGATGCCGAAACCGTGCTGTACGACCGCATCTGCCGGGTATTGAGCGAGCCTCGCCAGGTGTTGTGGGTCTTCGACGAGAGTGCGTGGGCGAGGGGTCTCGACTATTCACAGAAGCCGCTCACGCTGGCGCGGCCGGTGTTCGAGTCGTTGCGCAACACCATGATTTATTTCGCAGGCTTGCATTACGAGTCGAAGGGCCACCTCGAGTTCGTGCACAGCGTGACCGGCGTGCGAACCCTGAAAGACGAGATGGACAAGGTGGCCTCGCACAACGAGCACCACCTCACCCAGATTCGAACCGCGTTGGCGGCGCGCTAACGCTCGGTCTGCTTCTTCGAGAGCGTCGCCGCCAGCTCCATGAGCCGGGCAAACTCCGCGCGATAGCCGTCCGGGTCATCGCCCCTGAATTGCCGCGCGCGGGCAATCGCCGATGCGTAGCTCGCGTTTTTCGCGACCGCGATCCACGTAACAACATTCCGGCCTCCGCCACCGCCGACGCAAAGCCCAGGTTCGCGGTCATCGGCGCGACGCGATTGAGGACCACCGCCGACGTCAGATCGCTCGCGTCGCCATCGGGCGCCTTGTAGCGAAGCTTCACCGCCAGCAGCTCGTTGTCGTGCTTCGCTGATGTCCGCGCCGCGGCCGGTTGAGGCGAGGCCGAATATCTCAGCGGATCCACTGGTGGCCGCTGCAGCGCAATGCCCGCCGGAACAATTTCGAAGATCAGCCGCTCGAGCTCTTTCTCGTCGGTCACTCCAACATTGAAGTCTCCGTCGGTGGCCCGGGTCGGCGCTGACCGCGCGAAAGGCGTTCTCACCGTGGTCCGTGTACTTTTCGCGATGGCGATCGCCATCGCGATACCAATGATGCGGCTCGAAATGGCCGACCGCAGTCGTAGCGTTGATTGTCGGCGCCGCACCCGTGACGGTGATCGTTTCCTGGAGCGCCGCAACGTGCATCACCAGCGTGACATGCTGCGCCTGGCCGTTTGGCAACTGGAGCTGATGCTGAAGCGGAACGAAGCCCCGGAGTTCGGCGCGTATCGTATAGGCGCCGTCGGGCAAGCCAACGAACGCCGCCACACCACGTTCGTTGGTCACGCCCTTTCGTGTGGTGATGCCGGTGAGTGTCACGTCGACGCCCGGCAACACTCCGCCGCTGGAATCCGTGATCGTGAAGACGCGAGATTTTTGGATTACCGAAGATGGCAAGGTGGCGTCGTTCAACGATCGCCACCTCGCCCCATTCGAATGGAACGCCGTAGCCTTGCTTAGCGTGTGCCCGTTCCGACGCGCAGGTTGTCCTTCACGCCTTTCACGCCGTCGGTCGCCTTCGCGATCGACACGGCCTTGGCCTTGGCCTCGGCGGTCTTCACCGTGCCATTCAGCGTCACCATGTTGTTGTCGACGTCGATGTCGATGTCGCTGTCGTTCAACACGGTGTTCCAGTCAGCAAGATACTGCGCGTAAATCTTCGACTTGATCCAGCCATCGTCGATGGCGCGGCCGGCGCTGCGACCGGCTGCCGCGGTCTTCTCGCCCGCTCGCTGCGCTTTGTCTTCGGCCCGATCGGCGGCACGTGCGGCGCGATTCGGGGTCGCCGGCGCGATCTTCAGCTGATCCGTCACGCCCTTCACGCCGTCGTTGGCCTTGGCCACCGCGAGGGCGCGGGCGCGCGCGGCTTCGCTCGGCACCGTGCCCTGCAGCGTGACGACGCCGTTCTTCACGTCGACGTCGATGTTGCTGCCGTTCAGCACGTCTTCGTCCACCATCTCGGAGTGGACTTTCATCACCAGCCACGCGTCCTTGATAGCGGTCACCTGGGCCCACGCCGGCCCAGCCGTAGCACTCATGAGTAAGGCGAGCATCACGATGCTCGCGATACGACCTAGATCGGGCATTGCAATAGCTCCTTCGAACCTCTTCAATGAGGTCAATGGAGGAGCTGCAAGGGAAGGGCCAGCCCGCCCGCCACTAGCGTGGGCGGGCTGTCTCGCCGAAGCGGGCGGAGCCCGCGGAGGCGGACCACGTCAGTCTTCCTTCCATGGATTATTGGCGAAGATCGCCAACTCCGGCCACAACACATTGCGCGGCATGTCGAGACCCGCGAAGATCGTGGCCGCAATGTCCTTCGCGAAGAGCTTGTTGGGATTGTTGCGCCCTGTCCGGCCCATCCAGTTCGTCTGCACTTCCGACGGCAGGATGCACATCACGCGAATGCCGAATGGCCGCAGCTCCGCCTGCCAGCATTGGCTGATCCCACGTACCGCCCACTTACTTCCTGCGTACACCGTCGCACCTTTTGCGCCCTTGGTCCCCGACGTCGACGCGATATTGACGATGTCACCGCTGCCTTGAGCTTTCATGAGCGGCGCGACGCGATTGGTGAGATCCACCATGCCGAACACGTTCGTGCCGAAGAGCGATCGCATCGACGACATGTCGATCGAGCCCACCTCCGCCGAGTAGCCGACTCCGGCGTTGTTGATCAACACGTCGATGCCGCCCATCCGCTTCACACACGCGGCCACCACTCGCGCGTTGTCCTCGTCGACCGATACGTCGGCGTTGACGCCAAGTGCGCCGTGCGCCTTGACAACCGCGTCGATCAGTTCCTGTTTGCGCCCTGTGAACACCACCTGATGTCCGGCCAGCCGCGCATGGGCCACTAAAGCAGTGCCGATGCCTTGACTACCGCCGGTAATCAGAAATCGTCTCGCCATCGTCAGCACCCTCCCGACACCGATCGGGTCCCCGTCAAGCTGTCCCTCCCCGTCAAGCAGTGCTTCCCCGTCTGGATCTGAAAAAGTTCTGCATCATCTGGCGGCACTCGTCTTCCAGCACGCCGCCCTCGACCCGCAGCCGGTGATTCAGACCGGGCAGCTCGTGGGCTCGCGTCATCGAGACGATCGCGCCGGCCTTCGGCTCTGGTGTGCCATACACCACCGCGCCGATGCGCGCATGCACCATCGCGCCCACGCACATCAGGCACGGCTCGACGGTGACGTAGATCGTCGCTCCCGTCAGCCGGTAGTTGCCGGCGCGCGTCGCGGCCTGGCGCAGGGCGATGATTTCCGCGTGCGCGGTTGGATCCGATGACGAAATCGGCTGATTGAAACCCGCGCCCATCACCTTGCCGTCTAGCACCACGATCGCGCCAACCGGCACTTCGCCGGCGTTCAGTGCCCGCGCCGCCTCCTCGAGGGCCAATCGCATGAACTCGTCGTCGGCGGCCACCTCGCGATTCTAGTCCCGGCACGAGGCACCAGGCACGAGGCACCTTCAAGTATCATGTGACCTCCGGGAGGATTCATGATCGCTCGTTGGTCTCAGCTCGCGTGTCTCTGTCTCTGTTGTCTTGCAGCCAGCTCGGTCACGGGCTGGGCTCAAGAGAGTCACCTCGATGCTCCCGGAGAAATACCCAAATACGTCAAAGACCCCATCCCGCTCTACACCACCGGCCTCGGCCCGTTTCATCGACCCATCACGACGACGAACAAGGAAGCGCAGGCGTTTTTCGACCAGGGCTTCCAGATGATGTATGCGTTCGCGCGCCTCGACGCGGTGCGCTCGTTCCGCGAGGCGTGGAAGCGCGACCCCGACTGCGCGATCTGCTATTGGGCCGAGGGGTGGGCGTGGGGCTCGTACCTCAACGGTCCGATGTCAGCCGATCAGTCGCCCTTTGCCTACGCCGCCACGCAGAAGGCCATCAGCATGAAGGACAAGGCGTCGCCGAAGGAGCGCGATTTCATCGACGCCCTCGCCGTGCGCTACGTGAAGAATTTCGAAGCGGCGAAGCGCCGCGAGCAGGATCAGGCCTACGCCGACGCGATGGCGAAGGTCGCCGCCAAGCACCCGACCGATCTCGACGCGATCACCTTGTATGCCGACGCGCTGTTCCTGCTCGAACCGCGTCGCGGGACGCGCGACGTCAATGCGCCGAATATCAAGAAACTGCATTCGGTGTTGGAGTCGGCATTGAACATCAATCCGAAGCATCCTGGCGCGTGCCATCTCTACGTGCACGCCACTGAATCCACCGTGCGGCCGGATCTCGCCGAGCACTGCGCGCAGTACCTCGGCAAGTCCATTCCCGGCGCGAGCCACATCAATCACATGCCGTCGCACACCTTCAACGAAGTCGGCCGATGGGGCGACTCCGTGAAGGCGAACACCGAAGCGTGGCATTCGGACCTGAAGGCCGACGCCGGCGAGGGCTTTGCCATTTATCCCGATCACAATCTGCACATGCTGCTCTACGCGGCCGCGATGGACGGCCAGGGCGCCGTGGCCATTCAGGCCGGCAAGGACTACGCCAAGCGCACCAGCGATGCGATGTATCACTCGCTGATGCTGATTCGCTTCGGCCGCTTCGACGAAGTCGTCGAGCTGACGAGGCGCCCAGAGCGGGAGATCCCGGCGGCCGCGTTTGATTTCTCCCAGGGCTACGCGAAGCTGAAACTCGGCGAGCCTGAGTTTGCCAAGGCGTATCTGGCGAAGGTCAAGAAGGTGTCCGAGACGTCGAAGCAGCAATTCCGCATGCATCCCGCTGAAAAGCTGGTCGGCATTCTCGCGGGCATTCTCGAGGGCGAGATCCTCCGCGCCGCCGGCGACGTGCCCGGCGCGATTGCAAAATTCGAGCAGGCGGTGAGACTCGACGATGAGCTCGACTATGACGAGCCTGAGCCGCTGCCGTTCCCGGCGCGCCACTGGCTGGGAGCCGCGCTGATCGACGCGAAGAAGTTCGCGGATGCTGAGAAGGTCTATCGCGATGATCTCAAGGACCATCCACACAACGGCTGGTCGCTGCTCGGCTTACAACAGGCGCTGAAGGGACAAGGCAAGACCGATCCCGCTGTGGATGCTGACTTCGCGAAGAGCTGGTCGCGATCGGACACCTGGATTCGCGCTTCGCGCTTCTAAAGGGCTTAAGGGCTTGAGGGCTTAAGGCCTGACGGCACGTACAATTGCGGCCATGACGCAACACCGCTCCACGTTGGTCCTGGTCGCCATCGTCATCTGCGGCGCCTCGGTTACGGCGCAGCAGTGGCCTTATTACGCGGCCGATCAGGCGGCGACACACTACTCGCCACTCGATCAGATCACGCCGTCCAATGTCTCCAGGCTCGAAATCATCTGGGAGTGGAAGCCGAACGAAAAAGTCCTGCCGCAGTTCGGCACCCGTCCCGGCGCGTTTCAGAACACTCCGCTCGTGATCGACAACGTGATGTATCTGAGCACGCCCTACAACCAGGTGGCGGCGCTCGACGCCACGACCGGCAAGGAACTGTGGCGTTACGATCCGAAAGCGTACGAGGACGGCCAACCACCGAACGGCCAGGGCTTCGCGCATCGCGGCGTCGCGGCCTGGAAAGACCCCTCGACTTCGCTCGGGGCAGGCGGCGCATTGCGCATCATCCTCAATTCCCGCTATCGATTGATCCAGCTCGATGCGAAGACCGGTGCGCCGGTGCGCGCCTTCGGCAACAACGGCGTCGTCGATCTCGGCGAGGGCCTGATCTGGGCGATCAACAAGAAGCACTACACCAATACGTCGCCGCCGATCGTCTACAAAGACCTGATCATCGTCGGCAACGGCGTCGGCGATCGGTTGATGTACAAGAACGACCCGCCGGGCGACGTGCGCGCGTTCCACGCCCGCACCGGCAAGCTGGTGTGGAAGTTCAACACCATCCCGCAGCGCGGCGAGTTCGGCAACAACACCTGGGATGCGGGCTCGTGGCAGTTCACCGGCCACACCAACGTCTGGGCGCCGATGAGCGTCGACGAGCAGCGCGGGCTGCTCTACATGCCGGTCAGCACGCCGAGCAACGATTACTACGGCGGCCGGCGGCCGGGACAGAACCTCTTCGGGGAGTCGATTGTGTGTCTCGACGCCAACACCGGCGTCCGTAAGTGGCACTTTCAAATCGTCCATCACGGGTTGTGGGACTACGACCCCGCGTCGGCGCCGAACCTGGTCACCATCACCGTCGACGGCAAGCGGATCGATGCTGTCGTGCAGTTGACGAAGCAAGGGTGGGCCTTCGTCTTCGATCGCGTCACGGGCCGCCCGCTGTGGCCCATCGAAGAGCGGCCGGTGGGGCGCAGCGATGTGCCTGGCGAAGCGTCGTGGCCAACGCAGCCGTTCCCGACCCGCCCGCCGGCATTCGAATCGCAGGGTGTCACGCTCGATGACGCATTTGACGCCACGCCGGAGCTGAAAGCCAAGGCAGTGGCAGAACTCCAGAAGTACCGCCTCGGACCGATCTACACGCCGCCGTCGATGCAAGGCACGGTGGCATTGCCCGGCGTGTGGGGCGGCGCGAACTGGGGCGGCGGCGCATTCGACCCGCAGAGCGGCCGGCTATTCGTGAAAACCACGCGCTCCCCGGCGATCTTCAAGATTGAAGCGTTCAAGCAGTCGGCGCAGGCGCAAGACCGCATCGACGAAGTGGATGCCGATTTCATCAATCGCAGTCCGTCTTCCTTCGTCGACGGCGTTCCGATCCTGAAGCCGCCATACGCCCACCTCGTGGCGCTGGATTTGAACCGCGCAACGATCGCCTGGAAGGTTGCTTTCGGCGACGCACCGGAATTGCGATCATTGCCGGCGCTCAAAGGTGTGCCGCTGCCGGATCGGCTTGGCGCCGTGGGCCCGCCGGGCGTAATCGTCACCAGGGGCGGGCTCGTGTTTGGCGGTGGCAACGACGTGGCCTTGAATGCCTTCGACGCCCGCGACGGCCGCGAGCTGTGGCGCTACGTCCTACCGAGGCAGGCCACCGCAACGCCCATGACTTATCTCGACGCCAACGGCCGTCAGATCGTCGTGATCGCCACTGGTCGCGGTGAAGACACGTCGCTGGTTGCGTTCGCCCTTCCTCGTTAGGAGCCCGCCATGGTTGATCGCTACACGAAGTTCATCTTGACGCTCATTGCCTGTGCACTCGTCTATCTATGCGTTGTCTTCACGCCGCTCCCGGGCCTCGATGCTCAGACCGCGTCGTTGAGACCAGGCGAACCCAGCGGCCCCACCGAAGTCGTTATCGTCGGCTGGCAATCGCGCTCAGGCGCGCTGCCGTTCCCGGTGTCGATCGGTCATCCCGTCCAGGTGGCGGCCTCGCAGCCGCTTCCCATTCGCGGCGAAGTCACAACAGAGCGAACGACAACCGGACTCGCCGATCGCGTCGTTATCGTCGGCTGGGAGGAAGGCGCGCGGCGAGAGAAGCCCTCAGCCATGCGCGTGATCACGACAAAAGAATCCGGAGTTCCCGTCCGCGTCGTTCAGTAAGCACCTTGCACCTGACGCCCGCACGAGGCACCAGGCACGAGGCACGAGGCACCAGGCACCAGGCACGAGGCACGAGGCACGAGGCACGAGGCACGAGGCACGAGGCACTAGGCACGAGGCACGAGGCACCTTACCTGCGGCATAGCTCTTGCTCAACTGTCGAGTGGAGAATTCCCTATGCCTACTCGACCGGTAGAGTCGACTCACGAGGCTGAACCAGAGCATCCCGTTCAGGCGCAGCAGGCTCAGGCCGTTGAGAGTCCCAGCGCGGATCAACTTCAGGGCGCCAGCGGCCTGCCTCGCGAGGGCAACGCAGACGACGTCTCGGAGGGCGATCAGGACATCGATACGGCCGGGACCATGCACGACGACCTCAGCCCGACAAAAAGCCTGTAGCCCCAGGACCCAGGACCCAGCCATGGCAGACCAAGACCCAAATCAGGACCGTCAAGACCGCAATGTGGAAGTGCCCGGCGAACACTAATTCCGGCGACATCGTCGGCCGGACCGGCGAGCAGATGCCGACGCAAAGTCACGACGGCCTGGAGGATCAGCTCGAGCAAGACGCGCGCAGCACGCGCGTGAACGATGAGGATCGCGAGCGACATTCTCCCGACAGCGACACCAGCGCCGGCCGCCACGACAATCCGCGCACCGGCCGCATCTCCGACTGGTAGACCGATGAGCGATCGCGTCGTCGTGCATCTGCCGCCGATGCCGCAGTCCAAGGACTTTGGTCTCGACGCCAAGGTTGCGGACGACAGCCCCGCCGCCGCGCGCTACGCGAAAGCGCTCGAGGTGTGGGAGCGCGTCGTGCGCGACATTGCGCGGCGAATCGGATCGAAGAGAAAGAAAAATACTAGGCTGCGCAACCTGCAGCGGCGAATGTCAGCGGTACACCTTATGCGGCCTCATGAGCGTCGAGGGATATGTATGTCTTCGCGTTCATTGGTGTGGAACTTCTCGTCACTGGCTCTGCTGTCTTTGACGCTGGCAGCCCCGCCGGCGATTGCCACGGCAGATGCGCAGACGGGGCCGGTGTCGCGGATGCGCTTCCAGGTTCTCGACCGCAACAACGACGGCCGCATCACTCGCGATGAGTGGAATGGCAACGAGCGCTCGTTTCAGAATCACGACTGGAACGGCGACGGCGTGTTATCGGGCAACGAAGTGCGGTCCGGCGCGCAGCGTAACACCGAGCTCGCCGATCACAACCCGAACCGTTTCGAGCGCGTCCTGAGTTGGACGCAATCCAACTTCACGGCGCTCGATCACAACCGCGACAATCGGCTGACGGCGAATGAGTGGCATTTCGATCTCGGCACGTTCCGCCGCGTCGATCGCGATCGCAACGACGCGATCAGCCTCCAGGAGTTTCTCGGCGAAGATGTCGACGACATGCGTGACGACACGTTCGACGAGATGGACTGGAACAACGACGGCCGCATCACGCGCAGCGAGTGGCATGGCGGCGCCGCGGACGTCACCTGGCTCGATCGCAACAGGGACGGCGTGCTGAGCCGTTTCGAAGTGCAGGGCGCTGAAACCAGTTTCGATACGTGCGACCAGTTCACCAATCTCGACTACGATCGAAACGGCACGCTGTCGCGCGCCGAGTGGCACTGGTCGAACGTCAGCTTCACCAGCCGCGACCGCAATCGCGACGGCGTGATCTCGCGGCAGGAGTTCGATGTCTCGGGTGGCGCGCCGGCAACCGGCACCTCGGTGGCCACGAGCAGAACGGTCCGCGTCAACTCGCAGCACCGCTGGACCGACGCCGGCATCGACGTTCGCGCCGACGACGTGATCACGTTCAGCGCCTCCGGGACCATCACGATGAGCGACGACACGAGCGACACCGCCACCCCGCCGGGGTCGACGCGCGGCCGCAGGGCGCCTGATGCTCCGGTGCTGAACCAGCTTGCGGGCGGACTGCTGGCGAGCATCGGCGGCTGGTCGCCGCCGTTCATCGGCAATCGCGGTTCATGGACCCCCCCGGTCAGCGGACGCTTGTATTTAGGCGTGAATGACGACCACTTGCCCGACAACCGTGGCGAGTTTGTGGTCCAGGTAGGTATTCAGGGACGGACGCTTCGGTAGCTTGTCTTGAGGTCGGAGCAGAGAGGGGCCTGCAGCCATTGCTGCGGGCCCTTCCTTTCTCGCTCGAAGACGGGCCTAGGCGGCCCGTCGGGGTGCCGGCGACGACGCGGTGTCGGTGACGATGCGCGTTCTCCAGCCCTTCAGCTCGGGCGCAAACGCGAACGTCGCCGTAGCTACCATCACCGCGATGCCGCCCGCCAGGAATCCCAGCAACAACAGCGTTGACATGCTGCCGGCTCTTCAATCGTTGTGCCAAACGCATGAGTTAAAAAAGCGGAGCATTTTGCTCAACAGCGTGTCGGCAGGACTACGGCCATGTCAAAAGGCCGACGCTGAGCCGGGGCAGTGCGTCAAAAATACCTAGATTGAGGTAGTCGGCTAGCTCAAGGTAATGAACCCTCCTTCGAACGTTGAATACCAACCGAAGAACCGCTCATCGAGGGAGAAGCATGCAGATCAACTACCTGGCTGCCTTTGCGGCCGGTAATAGCGTTGTTCGAGCGGCGGCCGCTGAGCTACATCCTGATCAACGTCGGATATTGGGTCGTCTCCTTCGTGGTGATGGGAGTCATCCTCGCGGCCTGGCGATGAAGATGGAACGTCTTTTGCTCCCGCGCACCAGGGGCGATCCCTAACGCCCCAGAAATGGAAACCCGGTGCTGCAACCTCCCCCGCCGCATCTCGACAATCCACCCATTTTGTCCGGTCGAATTCTCAAAGCGTGTGGCTTGCTGTGGCGCATCGATCTGCTCGGGATGTGGCCCGCCAATGACAACCTGATGCCGAACATCGACTTGTTCTGCAGAATGACCGCCGTCACCACCGCGACGGTTCACTCGGTGATGGTCGAGGTCGATCGCCTTTACTTTCACCTGCTCAGCCCGAGCGAGGCCATTCTGAGGGCCCTGGAACGCGCGCTGGAATGCGATCCCATGCCCCGTTTCGTCAAATTAGGAATGTCGAAACTGCGGATGGAAGTCGCGTCGTAGCGGCGGATGCATTAGGCGCGTTTTCGTGACACCCTGTGCGCACTCGGAAGCCGCGAAAACACGGGGAGAGAGTCCATGCGCATCACATCCGTCGCGTTCACCGGGCTGGCTGCTGCCCTCATGGTTACGTTGTCGGCGCACGCTCAGCAAACCGTCCCTCCCGACAACGCCACGCTGCCGGAAATGCCGAAGCAGACAACGCGCACCGGCAAACGGGTCAATCGCGTCATCGACATGTGGCTCAAGAACCAGCCCGTCTACTACACGCAAATCAGTGGCGGCGGCTACGAACAAGGCAAACAGCTGGCGGCCACCAAGGCCGACTACATCACCTACGAGATGGAGCACGGCCCACTGGACTTCAAGGAGCTGCGTGAATTCATGCGGGGAGTCCTGGAAGCGGGTACGACTCGCACGGGCCATAAAACGCCGCCGGTGATTGTGACGCTGCCGATCGCGGGCACCACCGACGCGCTGCGCGCCAATGCCTGGATGGTGCAGCAGGCGCTGGCCGCCGGCGTGCACGGCATTCTGCTCTGCAACGCCGAGAGCCCGGAGGCGGCGCGCCTGATGATCGAGGCTTCACGCTATCCCTTCGCGCCGCGGGTAGACGGCCTGGCACAAGGCACTCGCGGCAACGGCTCGCAGGGGTACGCTGCGCGCATGTGGGGCGTGAGCGCCGAAGAGTACTTGCGCATGGCTGAGCCGTGGCCGTTGAATCCGGATGGCGAGCTCCTCTTTGGCCTGAAGATCGAAAACCCGCGCGCCGACGCGAATGTTGAAACGTCCGTGCGCGTGCCGGGCATCGCGTTCGCCGAATGGGGGCCGGGCGACCACGGTTTCTACCTCATGGGCCGGCCAGGCACCTACAAAGGCGGCGGCGAGACGGCGCCACAAATGGCAGCAGTGCGACGCCGGGTTCTCAACGCCACCAGGGCCGCCGGCATCAGGTTCCTGAATGCCTGTACCGAGAGCAACGTTGTCGATCAACTCAAGGACGGAGTGATGATCTGCACCGGCGGCGACACGCCGGCCGCCGACAAAGGTCGCGCCTTCACTAAGCGCACCGATCCGTGGTGATGCGGTTCATCCGCTAGGTGCTCGTTCCGTCCGCCGCGGTCGCGGTGTGGTACGTCTTGCTCATTACCCTGGGCGGCCTCGCCGGTGTTCTGCTGATCCGTCGGCATTACTCTGCTTTCAGAGTTTCGACCGGGTCGACGTGAGCCGCCAGGCGCGCTGGCTGCCACGCCGCGAGCCCGGCGATCGCGACGAGCACCGTGCACGCCGTCAGGAAGATCGTCCGATCGAGTGCGTCAACCCCATGCAGCAGACCGTTGAGGATGCGTGTGCCGCCAACTGCGGCGGCGAGACCCGCACCAGTGCCAACCCCGGCGATCAAGAGCGCCTGTCGGAACACCATCCAACGCACATCCCTGGCCCTGGCGCCGAGCGCCATCCGAATCGCGTACTCCCGCTGACGCATCCGCGATGCGAGCGCGATGACGGCATACAGGCCGCCCGCGCACAGCACCAGCGCCAGCGACCCGAACAGGCTCAGGGCGATCGTGGCGAGTCGATGCCGCGCCGTTCGCTCCGAGATCAGGCGATCGAATTGCTGGACGGCGCCGGCGGGAATTGCCGGATCGATCGCATGAACGGCCGAGCGGAGATCCGTCGCCAGCGTCAACGGCAGGTTCTCGGAGGCGCGCACGGTGATGTTCCGGCGCGGCCATGAGTACTGCAGCGTGGAGCCGAACGCCGCCGGCCTGATCACCTCGGTTGGGCCGTGCGTGCGAATGTCCCCGTACACCCCGACCACGGTGATCCATTCGCTCGGCGCTCCGGCGCCGATGAACACCTGACTGCCGACGGCGTCGCCGTTCGGCCAGAACATGCGCGCCATCGTCTCGTTGATGATCACGACACGCGGCGAGGAACGGATGTCGGTCGGCAGCAGCCCTCGTCCGGCAACAATCGTCGCACCGACATTCGACATGAAATTCGGCGCCACCGACAGATACGCGATCTCGCGTTGCGCCGTGCCTGCCGGATCACCCTTGATCGCAAGCCCGGCCATCATTCCGCCCACGATGGGAATGCCGACCGACGCGGTGGCCGACTCGACGCCGTGGATGCGCGACACGCGATCGAGCACGTCACGTTCGAACGCGACTTGCGCCTCGTTGGATTGATAGCGCGGGGCCGGCAGGTTCATCGAGATCACGAACAGGTTGTCGGGATTGAATCCGAGGTTCATCGTCGAAAGGTGTTGGACCGTTCGAATCAGCAGGCCGGCGCCGACCAGCAGGACCAGCGCCAAGGCGACCTGTGCCATCACCAGCCCCGAGCGCGTGCGCGCGAGGCGCCGATCGATCGACCCGCCGCGCGAGCAGCGCAACGAGTCCGAGAGCTGTCCGCCGAGCACGCGGCGTGGCAGCAGCGATGCGAACAGTCCGATCAGCACGCCGGCGGCCAGAGCCGCGGCGATGGTCGTCCAATCAAGCCGGATCGACGCGAGCCTGGGAAGAAACTGCTGCTGGTATTGCACCACGAGCTGGGTCAGCAGGTAGGCGATCCACACGCCGATCAGCGATCCGAGCAGCGTCAGGACCAGCGTTTCGATGAGATGCTCGGCAAAGAGCCGCGCCCGCGTGGCGCCGAGTGCCGATCGAATCGCCACGTGATGGCGCGTCGCCGCGGCGTGTGCGGCCGACAGGCCCGCGATATTGGCGGCGACGATCAGCAGCAGGAGCAGCGCCGCCGCGCCGGCGCCCAGGACGGCGGGTCGCGCGGTGCCTACCAGTTCGTCGCGCAGGAGCGGCGCGATCCAGGTCAGGTTGCCGAAGACTGACGGATCGTGCTGCTGCTGATTGGTGGAAAAGATCGCGAGGAATGCGTTCACGTCGTCTACGCTGGCGTGTGCGGCTCGCCGAACGAGGACCGTCAACGTTCGCCGCGCCCGCGGCTCCGCCATCAGCGGCGCCATATCCAGCGGCGCCCAAACCGCGGTGGTCGCAAAGTACGGCGGCACGAAGGCTTCGGGCAGGACTCCGACGATGGTGCGAGGGCGGCCGTCGAGCGTGATCGCTCGCGAGATCACGTTCGGGTCGCCGTGGAGCGAGTGGTGCCAGAACGTCCAGCTGATGACAACCGCGTCGCGTTCCTCCGCCGTCCACAGCCGGCCACGTGCCGGCGTCACGCCGAGCAGCGAGAAGTATTCGCTTCCGACCAGCGACGCGCTGATGCTCTCGGTGAACGTGTCGGCGGCGAATGCGAAACCCATCGGCCGGATTCCGGCAAACTCGACGAACGGTGAAGGCGAGCTGCGAAGATCCTGCAGCACGTGAGGCGACACCGCGCTGGTGAGGGCGCCCGAGAACGTCAGCAACGAGTGCAGTCTCGCATCGTCTCGATACGGGAGCGGGTCGAGGTAGGCGCGCTTGACGACGGTCATGGTCACGGCGCCGACGCCGATGGCAAGTGCAAGCGTGCCGGCGGTGGCGACCGCGTAGACGGGATAATCGCGAAACTGCCGCAGCGCCGGTTTCAGCAGATCGCGCACGCTCGCCCGGCCGCCGCCGTCGAAGTCCATGCGCCGTTGCTCGATGCGCCGCTCGCCCGTGATGCGACAGACCACGATCGAACGCATCGCCGTCTTCCAGTACCAGCGGGTCGCCGCGCTCCGCCCTCGCGTTTCCTGTTGGTGCAGGAATTCTTCGTCGAGATCGCCGGCAACGGCTTCGTACGAATCGCGATCGAGCAGCCGCTCGAGCAGCCACGCGGCGATTGCGGGAGGACGCGCGTTCACGATCGCTCCTCCCCCAGCTCGAGCCCGCGCGCCATCCGCCTGATGGTGTGGAGCGACGCGGCCAGCGCCCGCCGTCCTTCCGGCCTCAGCCGGTAGAAGCGTTTGCGCCTCCCGCCGCGCTCCTGGGTCGGTTCACCGTAGGTTGAGGTGACGAGGCCACGCGCTTCGAGACGTTCGAGCGTGGTGAAGATCGCGCCCGGCGAGACGTCGCGGCCCGCCCGTTCGAGCAACTCGCGCCGAATGGTCGCGCCATACGCGTCGTCATCCAGCCGCAGCACGCCGAACATCACCAGCTGCTCGAACTCGCCGAGCGGGCTTTGCATGGACCAGTACATACTACATCGTAGGAAAAACGGTCAACCCGATGCCCGCCATGAACTAGATCCGTGATGGGCTCGAGGTTCTTTGCGAAGGTTGGTGCGCCCAGCATGACTCGAACATGCGACCTTCTGGTTCGTAGCCAGTGAACGACAGGTTGTTGAAGTTGATTGCAGTTGCTTGGGGATGTCCCAGTAGCTGTTGAAAATTGAGAGCGGCGGCTCCTCACTGCTCGTGTACAACGAGTGGTGACTAAGCCCGGGCGAAAGCCCGCCAATGAAGGAGCCGCCATGAAGAAGTCTCGC
>Ga0187893_10005788_pt1 | contig 21800 bp, 18 predicted proteins | sample MA1701074metaG_FD_139574 | JGI IMG/M metagenome (GOLD analysis project Ga0187893, IMG submission 139574) | White microbial mat communities from a basaltic lava cave in the Kipuka Kanohina Cave System on the Island of Hawaii, USA - MA170107-4 metaG ...
TAGAATATGCTCTCGTCTCGGAATCGACAGAGACGAAGTCCAAATCACGAACGTCCTCTGGTGCCGTCCGCCGAACAACGCCCTCGCCGGGGAAGCCTATGAGGTGGCGGCCATCAAGCACTGTACGGAAGCGCACCTCGTACCCCTCCTCGTCGGGGCTGGCGGCGGCGCTAAAGCGGACCTATCCGACAGGGGCACCATTCTATCCCTCGGCGCTACCCCTACTAAGTTCCTCACCGCCCATTCCGGCCCCCACAAACAGCAGGACTGGCACGGCACTGTCACCAGGAGAAATTTCGGGGGGAACACCTTTGCCATTGTCCCCACCTTCCATCCTGCCTTCATCGCCAGAGGTAACCAAGACCTCATTGGGGCCAGCCTATTTGATTTCCGGGTCGCCGAAGAATGTTCTGTCGGTAAGTACAGGAACTCCACTCCCAGGCTTATTGTGGACCCCTCCCCCTCCACCTTCGCCAGATATATTGAGGAAGCGGAGGGCTGTAATGAAGTTGCTGTTGACATCGAAACTAGGGACAAGTCCGGTAAGCCGGAGGATGAAGTAGAAGATGGGTTTTCTGGGATAGACCGGATCAACTTCTCCGTCTCAAAAGATGAAGGGCTAACCGTTCCCTGGACTGATGATTATATCCCACTAATCAAGAGGCTGTTGGAGCAGCCTTCAACAAAGATATTCTGGAATGCTGAGTTCGACGTTCCCAGGCTTAAGGCTGCTGGCTGTACAATAAACGGAGAGATCCATGATGGAATGTGGGCATGGCACGTTCTACGTTCAGCTCTCCCAAGGGGACTCGGTTTTGTTGCGCCCTTCTATTCCACAGCCGGACCTTGGAAACATCTTGTTGATGATGAGTTTGGTACTTACGCTGCTATGGATGCGGTCCAGACATTCCGCTGTTGGCAAGGGATCAAGGCCGACCTTCAGACGAGAAAACAGTGGGAGGTCTACCTCCAACACGTCAAGCGTATGGATGACCTCGTCCTACGTCCCGCCAAAGAGATCGGCATTGCGGTTTCCAAAGAACGACTAGAGCCATTCAAGAAGGAATTGGAAGAACGCAAGGCAACAATTGAAGCTTCCCTGACTCATGTCTATCCAGAGGAACTGATCCGGCTCCATCCTAAGGCGGGTTGGAAGCGCCGTCCTATAGGAGACAAGTTCGAGATCGGGTTCAAGCGCGGACAGGAAAAGGTAACCGTCTCTTACACCCAGGCTGACATAGTAACGAACTACGTTGAGGAAGAGCAGCTAGCCTGCTATAATTGTGGTGTGGGGCCGACAACAGCAAAGCACAAGTGCCTTGAGGGTAAGCCAGCGCTGGCTATGACCCCTTCTTTTGTTCCTAGGTTCTTTGTCCGTGAGCCTTTCAATCCGAATTCTGACGATCAAGTTCGGGCCTATATGGCGAAGAAGGGCTTTACATCAAGGCCAGGAAAGGACGCAAAGACGACCAAGGTATCCACCGGAAAGAAGGTTCTGGAGAGCTTTAAAGATCCCTTCCTCAACGGGATTCTTGAGTTCAGAGCTATCGAGAAGATATACTCCACCTATGTAGTAGGCGCTGAGAAACGGCTAGCCGTTGATGGTAGATTACACCCTACCTTTACACACAAGCCGTCTACAGGTAGACTTAGCTGTGTCAACCCCAACCTCCAGAACGTGGCTGGGGACAGGAAGGGAAGCATAGCCGGATTCAGAAGGTGTATCATCCCGGCTCCTGGTCATGTTTTAGTCGAGGTTGACTTTTCTGGAATAGAGGCCGTACAAACAGGATGGTTTAGTAGAGATGCGGAGTATATCAGGTTATCTAGGCTGGGAGTCCACGCCTTCATCACGTCCCACATCGTCGGGCAGCCGATCTCGCTCCGGTGGGCGGACAATGACATCGCCAAGGCGTTCGCCGAGATTAAGGGGAAGTTCCCGGAAGAGTACGACCGGGCCAAGCGTGTCGTTCACGGCACCAATTACGGCCTTTCTGTTCGAGGAATCGTCCTCAACTATCCAGATAAGTTTACCCTCCGGTCTGCTTCTCAAATACAACGGACCTATTTTGACCTCTGCCCTAGACTTGGACCCTGGCAGAGGGAGGTTAGAGATTACGCTCACAGGAATAACTACTTGGGTGGTGCCAATCATCCATTCGGTTACCGGCACGATTTTTGGGACGTTTACACTCCCTCTCCCGCCGGGCAGCATCCTTATGGAAACGGAAAGGTTGACTTCAGGTTTGGACCTGATGCAAAGAGAGTTGTGGCGTATTATCCACAATCCACTTCTGCTGGAGTCCTCTACGAAGCCTGCCTCCGGCTCATGGATCAAGAAAACCCTAACTACATCGGGGATTACTATGGCGGGAGAAGTCCCATACGAGCCCTCATCCACGACAGCATCCTCTTCGAAGTAAGCAAAGAGAAAGCTGACAGTTTGATTGAGAAGGTCGTTGCAGAGATGACTAGACCAATAGTCCAGCAGCCTATGGCTAAACTGGGGCTTCCTGGCTACCTGTCTATTGGGGTAGAGGTAAAGGCAGGGCCTAGTTGGGGAGAGATGTCGAAGGTAGTACCAGAGCTTGGTGTGACTAGTGACCTAGACGAGATGGGGGAGGAAGACGAAGATGCCTTAGGGCTTGACAAGACTCAGGATCTGGTTTAGATTCTACTTGGCCCACTGTGGCCCTAAAAACAGGAGACTTATGGCCCATATCAATTTGATGGTTACCCGCTACCGGATCCCTGGTTATTACGAGGAGCCGCTTACTCCCCGTATCAACCTGTCCCCAAAGGAAGGATTCGCGGTTATTGTGGTTTGGTGCTCCATGATGATAGCGTTCGCATCCTTCCTCCTCTAACCTACACAACAACAGGTTCACCTGCGTTACTTTGCCATAGATCCGGGACTTAAGGGCGGCTGGGCCATCCTTCAAGAGACAGATGATGGAAAAGTTGTCAAGGACGCTGGCCCAACTCCTCTCAACCATGCCGGGCGTTACGATATAAAGGCTATAGTTCGACTGGTGAAGGGCTGCAAGACCCTGGAGGCAGGCTGCTTTATAGTATACGAACGTCTAAGAGCGATGCCTATGCCTGGAGTAATAGCTCAGTTCGAGCGTGGCTACGCGCAGGGGATGATCGAAGCATTGGCTGTTGGACTAGGTCTTACTGCTATAGGTGTCTCTCCCCAAAGATGGCAGAAGCGGATGTTGCCAGAGGACTATGAAGATACGAAGAAGGCTGCTGTTATCGTGGCTAGAGAGAAATTCCCTTACATAGACTTGTCAACTGGTAAGAGAAAGGATCCTAAAGACAAGGACAAAAGGGTGCCTCATGCCGGTATAGTAGATGCTCTGCTAATCGGTGAGTGGGGCCGCTTGTCCATATAGGAGGCTCATGTCAGAATCAGAGGTCATTCTTTATCAGTTTAGCTACTGGATGGGTTGGGTAGGGAACTCTCTAGAGGCCATAGCATACCTTCTGCTGGTGCTAGCTACTGTCTACACGCTAGATAGAACATTCGCAGCTATCCGGTACGTCCGGTCGGTTAGAGCACGTAAGTGAATGCGGCCGATTAGAGTAGACCTTCCAATAGGACGTAGCCATTTCATACCGGCAGGCTGTCTTCACTGGCCTATCGGAGAGAAGCCGTTACTTAAAAAATGGATTCAGGAAGTCAAGGAAGCTGAGAACGGCTTCACGGTTTTGCTGGGCGATTCTCTCGATACTGCACGCACCCACTATAGGAAACACATAAGGGCGTATGGTGAGGATGAGAACTCGCAGCTAGCTTTAGATGAGTGGCATAAAAACGATGTTAAGGAGTTGGCGGACCTTCTCACCCCAATCAAGAGCCGTATTAAGGGGATTATTCTGGGTAACCACTATTGGACTTATAGTTCAGGTGTTAATTCCGAGCAGTACCTTGCTGATCTGCTTGGCATCCCTTATCTTGGGCCTGTTGGCCTTATTCGTCTTGACTTTAGAGACAAATCAGGACGCACCAGACAACAAGCCACAGTCTACTGCCACCACTCAGGCGGCTCAAAGGGTGGGCGGACAACCTCTGGAGACGTTGGGGCTCTGGAGCGCAGCGAGCTATCGTTCGATGCCGACATTTACGCCCTCTCCCATACACACCGAAGGTACGCTACCCGACAGTCAACTATGTCCCTCACCCCAAGAGGAGAGCCTCGGGTTGAGGAGCGAACCAAGTTGTTCCTCAGGACCGGAGCCTTCCTAAAAGGCTACAAGGAAGAGGGAACGATCTCTCTGGAGCGTCCACACTTTCCTAGCTATGCAGAAGGTGGAGCGCTTCGTCCTACCGATCTTGGATGGATTAAAGTAACCATCGACGTGACCGCCCGGAGGGTTGAGGGCAGTGACTCTGGTATCTACGGAATCGACTACAAAGTTGAATACTAAATGGTCAAAAAAGCTTCTTGGGAGAAGTTCTGTCCCAGCAGAATAAACTTTCCCTTTGGCTATAGTTGTGGAATTAGAATTGTTTCGCAGAAGTACATCAATAAGCTTGCCAAATCTCCGGTGTGGGGGTTAAGCTTAGATTTCGGTGGAGATGCTGAAATTCCTCTTTTCCCGAAGGCGGCAAGAATCTACTTGACCAGAGATATGGACAAAGAGCGGTTTATCGAAACCCTTCGACATGAAATGGACCATATCTGGACTGAGTATAAACTTCAACTGTTCGAGGAACTTCAAGAAAGAGAGTAGATGGCTCGGAGGAAATCTAGTGAAGTCCGTAAGACCTCAAAGACTGGTGGTCAGAAGGGCGTCAAACCAGAACAGTATGGTCTTATTCCGGTCGCTGCCCTTAGAGACGTGGCGAGGGTATATGGCTATGGTGCAACAAAGTACGCGGAGAATAACTGGAGGAAGGGGTACTCGTGGCGCTGGACGTATGATGCAATGCAACGGCACCTTAATGCCTTTTGGGAGGGGGAGTGTCTAGATCCTGAAAGCGGACTACCACATTTGGCTCATGCAGCCTTCCACTGCTTAAGCCTTATGACTTTCTGCCGAGAACAGAAGAGGTTCGATGACAGATGGCAGACCAAATAGAAATCGAAGAGGAAGAGGAAGAGGAAGACTTGGATTACGTTAACCAGGAATCGCCCGCCACGGAGCCCGTACCAATACCAGATAGCGCTATCCAGTCTCTAGGGGACGAGGCCATCACTGGCTGGTCCTTTACTCAGTGGACTAAGCGGGGAGCTAGCCTGTTCCCTGCCGGTGCCTCTGTCTCTGCCCTCACTCCTGGCCTCTATGACATTGGGGTAAGCCAACAGCACGGACTGTACTTCACACCTGTCCCTGTGAAGACAGAGGGAATCTTGATGTTCCCTGACACCCCCTTCGAGAAGATCATGCACGAAGTCAAGACTTTTTGGGCTAAGGAAGAGGTCTACAGAAAGTACGGTATTGCATACAAGAGAGGCGTCTTGCTGTGGGGTCCGCCTGGAGCGGGTAAGACTAGCCTTATCCAGTTAGTAATGCGGGATGTTATCAGCCGTGGGGGGGTCGGGATAAACTTTACCCATCCTTCTGCCTTCGCAGAAGCGTTCCGTTCTCTCCGTGCAATTCAACCGAACACTCCAGTAGTCGTCCTCATGGAAGACATCGACGAGATTCTGAAGGAATACTCCAAGTCCTCCGTCCTCGATATCCTGGACGGGGCTGAAAGAGTAGACAAGATCATCTTCCTAGCCAGTACCAACTTCCCCGAACTGTTGGAGAAGAGGATAGCCAATCGACCTTCCAGATTCGACCGGCGTTGGTTCATAGACTATCCGTCCAAGGCTGCCAGAGAGTATTACATCAAGTACCTTTTACAGGTAGCTCCTGAGGCCAAGCTGAACATCAGGAAGATGGTGGCCGACACAGACAAGATGACGTTTGCTCACATCAAGGAACTCTTCGTGGCTGTTGCCATTCTACAGGACAACTATGAGGAGGTACTGGACGGGCTTAAGAAGATGATGACTACCAAGATCAGCTCTGAGCAGTACGAGGTAATGTCTCTTAAGGGCCTAGTTGGGCTAGCTGGTAAGGGCTAGTGCAGAAGCTTGAGTTCAACAAGACGTATTCCACTAAGTATGTTATCCCACTCTGGCTACGGGATGAACAGATTAAGCTTGCGCTAAAACGGAACCTCAAGAGGATTGATGGTGCTGCCCCACATGACAGGAAGATAGCTGTCGTTGGTTACGGTCCTTCCCTGAAGGATACTTGGGAAGAGCTTAAGAACTTTGACACTATCATGTCCTGTTCAGGAGCGCACAAGTTCCTCCTTGAACGGGGCATTATTCCTAAATACCACGTCGCCGTAGATCCTCTCCCCAAGAACACAGTTCAGCTAATCGGCCAGCCCCACAAGGATGTGGAATATCTCATCTCCTCAACCTGTCACCCTGATGTATTTGATCACCTGGAGGGATACAACGTTACCTTGTGGCATGTCTTCTCCAATGAAAAGGAAGCCTATAAGATTCTTCCTCGTGGAGAGTGGGCTATCACAGGAGGCTGTGATGTTGGGATGCGGACCCTAACCATATCCCGATTCTTTGGTTACAGGAACATCCATATCTTCGGGATAGACGGATCCTATCCTGAGGGCGGGGCTCGTCATGCTGACGCTCATCCTGTCCCACAGAAGGGTGCCCCTGTAGATTTCCAAGGTAAGACCTTCTTCACCACTCCGGCTATGCTTGAGTCGGCCAAGATGGTATTTCATGAACTGGATATGCTGGTTGACGTAGAACCAACCTTCTATGGTGAAGGGCTGGTTCAGGAGATGGCAAAGACATATAAACGGACAATACATGTCGGGAAGACGGCTACCATTGCCTTCAAGCCAGAGCTTCTAATCACTGAAGAATACAAGAAGTTGAATGTCAAGTTGCATGAGACCAACCTAGCCTTTGGTGTAGGTGGAGGTAAGTACGGGCCTACAGTTGAAGAGATCGTCGGTAAGATGAAGGCATCCTCCGTCCTAGACTACGGCTGTGGGAAGGGATACTTGGCTAAGGCTCTACCGTTCCCTATATGGGAGTATGACCCTGCCATTCCAGGCAAGGATGAACTTCCCCGCCCTGCTGATCTGGTCTGTTGCTTTGATGTATTGGAGCACGTAGAGCGTGAGCTTCTAGGCCCTGTGCTGGATGACCTTCGTAGAGTTACGAAGAAGGTAGGTTACTTTGTCATCCATACTGGAGCCTCTTCGAAGACTTTGGAAGATGGCCGAAATGCTCACCTTATCCAAGCACCAGTTGAATGGTGGAAGAATGAGTTGGCAAAGTTTTTCAATATAGCCAAGATAATCGTCCAGCCCCCGCTGATCCATGTCCTCGTCTCTCCTGGCCGTTCAAAGAAGAAGAGCAAGATTCTAGTTTCATCTGTTCCGGTCATAGAGGAAGTGGTGATGGTATGATAAAAGTCTTCATAGGTTTCGATCCTCGGCAGCCTGTAGCAGCCAATGTCTTAGCCCACTCCATACAGGTTAACTCTACCAAACCTGTAGCCATAACCTTCTTAAACCTGAAGCAGTTGCCCATAACCAGGAAGGGGTTGACTGACTTCACGTACTCTAGATTCCTGGTACCTTGGTTAAGTGAATATGAAGGACACTCGGTATTCGTGGACTCCGACTTCGTATGTCTTGGCGACATCAGCAACCTTATTGCTATTTCTCTGCTTGAGAGGATCAAGGAAGGCAGTCCAGAGACAAGTGTGTGGGTTTCTAAGAACAAGCTGAAATATGAGTGGGCATCTCTAATGGTCTTCGACAATGAGCAGTGTAAGATCCTGACTCCTGAATACGTCCAGGATGAGGCCAATTCACTGTTCGATTTTGCTTGGGCTAAACGGGTAGGAGAACTGCCAGGAGAGTGGAACTTCCTTGTGGGATATGATGAGGCCGTCCCAAGAATCCTGCCAAAGATGATCCACTATACACAGGGCATTCCTGTGTGGCCCGAGACAAAAGACTGTGACTATAGTGGAGAGTGGAAGTACCTCTCCTTAGAGAGTAGGTCTTCCGTTTCGTTCGGTGCCTTAATGGGCCGTTCTGTCCACGCCAAGCCTGTCCATGATAAGTTAAGGCAGGATCTCAGTGGCCCCAAAGACACGCACTGTGTCTAGCAAGCCGAACTCTTGCCCCATTACATTCTCTGCATATGATCGAGTAAAGTCCTTTATCGCCAAGTAAATAGTAAGTAGACTTGCATTACGAGATATAAAGAACCCGTCAGTAGTTTCAGTCCCATTATCTATAGAGACTTGTACTTTAATAAACAGCTGATTTCCTTCTGCACTCTGATAAGCGTTTGCCCACCCAACCGCTTTAATTGCCATGAACGTTTTTCTCCTATTTAAGCCTGTAGCATAACATATAACTACCTTCCATGAGATTGAGTGGGCTGGCTGCTACGGAGGCAATTCCTGCAAACTGCAATCTTACTGTTCCAGCTGAAGCTACATCCATAATATAGTCAAAGTCTATTAGAGCTGGGACTCCGGCCGGGGCCATGGAACCTATAGACAACATTACCGAGCTTCCGGATACTTGTAGCTGGCCTGCGCCCCCGACGCCTCCGGCTACTGCTGCGGACTGAACACCAGTAAGATACAAGAACCTTCCGAACCGTGGTGTGCTCAGTGGAGGAACAGACCACCCCATTCTTAGTCCTTGTGTGGCGGCAGATGTCGATATCAGGGCCTGCCCCATGATCTTCCAGCGTTCTCCAGCAGCCACAGTTAGCACAAGACCACTGACATCTACTAAAGTGGATTGAGTAGTAGATTGCACGCCGGAGACGGCCAAGTAGACGCCCTTAAGCTGTGGTACACGGGCAGACAAGGCGCTAGCAGCTTGAGCACTGATTGCACTGGCCTCATTAGAGGTAACGCTGCCTCCACCACCACCAGCTTGGCTGATCTTGTTGGATAGCATGTTGATAACGTTCTGGAGTCCAGTAGCAGAGCCTCCAGCACTCTGAGCAGATACGTTACTTACCTGAGACCGGAGATGGCTTACGTCAGACAGGGTGCTGACGTATTCAGCGCTGGTAACAGATGCCGTGGCCCCTGTACTGCTGATCTTGTTGCTCAAGGCATCAATGACGGCCTGTAGCCCCGTGGCTGAACCACCACCAGCTGAGGTAGCAGATACGTTACTTACAACTGACCTTAGAGCAGACACATTGCTCTGTAGGGACAGGATGTTGATGGAGAACTGGCTCAGGTCTACTGAGATAACCGAAGCTAATCGGGCAGAGACTATAGATGCTGCATTGGAAGCGGCGTTTGCCACAGACAAGGCATTAGAGGCTGCCGTGGAGACGGTGCTTATCCCAGAGACAGCTTGGCTGATCCGGTTGCTTAGTGCATCCACTACGGCTTGTAGTCCAGTAGCTGACCCAGCCCCGGATACGGCCGATACGTTGCTTATTACTGAACGTAGAGCAGAGACGTTGCTCTGGAGAGACGCTATATTTATCGAGAACTGAGATAGATCAGTCGATACGATAGACTGTAGTCTGGCGGATACTATTGAGGCAGCGTCGCTTGCGGCATTGGCAACAGACAGTGCGTTGCTGGCTGCGGTAGATACAACGTTAACAGCAGAATTCCTATTGCTGATCTCATTGGACAGCACGTTTGAGACTACGTCCACCCCCGTGACAACCGAATCGACCCGTGCGCTAAGCGCCGCGTCCCCGGACTGGCGGTTGCTGGTCTCGTTCGACAGGGCGTTCGAGACGACGCTGATCGCGGCCGAAAGCGCATTGTCCGCGCTTGTACGGTTGCTGGCCTCGGCCGCTATGGCGCTTGCTGCTTGGGCCGAGATCGCAGACGCCTCATCCGATGTGACGGATCCGCCGCCGCCCCCACCAGCAGATATCCTATTGCTGAGGGCGTTGATAATGGACTGCATCCCGTGGGTCGATACGTCCCCCACAGACCTGGCTGAGAGCGCAGACCTCAGGACAGATACTCTATCCGAGAGGATAGAGAGGGCATTAGAGGTTACAGCAGCAGACGCACCTCCACCTCCTCCGGTTGAGGATATGAGTATCGCTCCGCGTTCGTCTCTTACTTCTGCCATTACGTTACCTGATAGTCTATATAGCTAGCCTCGAAGCTAGGGTTAGTTGTTGCTGGAGCACCGGCCATCAAGGCTGTAAGGCTCTGGTCTGTTGCAGTCAGATTCAACACGTCACTCCCTGATAAAGGCCAAAACTTACCGTCCACTACCAGCCCTGTAATACTGTCCCACTCATATGGAGTACCAGCTACGGTCTTCCTTACCCTGATTGTTACAGCAGCCGTGTCGATGTTGGCGAACCTGATTGACCGGACGGACCTCTGAACTCCAGCTCCAGGAGCAGAGACAAGCGTAACGGGAGTTGTTCCGTTAAGGCTGCCGTGGTTTGAGCCTGGAGTTATCGTTAAGGCCATTAGAATACTTGAGCCAGGTAATACGCCAGCGTACTGGAGTCCTGAACTATACCAGGTGTAGCAATAGGAACATCAACCTCATCGTTGCCTGCATCATCGGTAACGGTGACTCCAGTTGAGGTGAAATTGATTCGGTTTCTTGTTCCTATATCGGCACCGTCAAAAGCAATCCGAACATCCCGCTTGTGCTGATGGTCAGCCCTAGCCGCCCCAGAATCAGTTCCCTCAGTATTGGCGTTGGCCAAGCCAAGAGGAGTGTCTGAGTCTATGACAAGTTGGGCATCGGCAGCCATCCATCCGGAGGACTGATTTCCGGGGTCAGCGGTACCCCCCACGAGTACCGTAACTGGAGTATTCCCGAGGAAGCCAGAAGGAATACTGTTATTGGTAGAGTCTCTCTGTTTCCGGAGATACTCCATCAATTCCCGTCTGCTATCATTCCACGGACGGATGAGGTTTGGGACATTATCCACAAACCGTCTGCCGATGGCCATTTATCTCTGCTCCTTCAGGGCTCTCTGACGAACCCGTACATTGACCTTGTCACTTACCTGTTTACGGAACCTGCGGTAGATACGCTCTAAGACATCTCTCTTCGTGGTCATCCCGTACCTGTACTCAGGATCCTCTTCGTTGTCAGGAAGCTTCTGATAAGAAGGATCCTTTATGGTCTTTGCAGCCACAGCACGAGCCTCATCCTTCGCTTCCTTGAACCAGCCGATTTCCTGCTCGGTTAGAGGAATCTGCTTCCCGCCAATGGTCTGGAATGACTTAGGAACGGATGGTAAGTAGCCGACCCTTACGAGTTCTTCAGACAGCTTAGCCTCTGGACCAGCCTCGATCTTGCTCCGTTGTATAGGGGACAGGAACCTTTCGATAGGACCGCCAGGACGCACTCTAGGCTGGCCGGAAGGAGAGGTCTGGCCAGGTAGAGTCTTGGACCAGAATGGAACCTTGGCCTTGATTGGGTCTAGGAATTCTCCAGAGACATCCCTGTACTCTGGGTCTACAGCCTGGGCTGTCCTACCTACGATATTCGGAACGAGGGAGGCAATATTCTGCCGTATCCATCTCTTGCCGTACCTATTAGTATCGTGCCAAGCGGTGAACAGGCCCTCTAAACCAGCAAGGAAGGTCTTGCTCTTTAGGTTCTCAGCTGTAGCTCCCATAAGAAGCTGGATAGCCTTGTAGGCGTCAGGAGACTTAGGGTCTAGCACCCCAGCCTTCAAGGCTTCAGCAATATCAGAAGCGATACCGAGGACACCAGAAATAGGTTCTAGTCTCTGGTAATTGAACCACTGATCGCCGATCTTGATGGAGTATGGTTGCCAGCCAGTCTTCCTCAGCTCAGCCTCTTTCCTAGGATCCTGTGGTCCTCCTCCCGTAGCCAGTCCTAACATGACAGCAGTTCCGATGGCTCCAGTAAGGGCTCCTCCCAGCATCACTCTGGCTAGTTCTTCGATATCTTCGGGGGTTAGCTTCCCGTCTACAAGTCTCTGCCCCATCTCCGCATAGTCGCCCTTGGTGTAGCCAAAGAACCGAAGAGTCTGCTTGGTTATGTTGACTGGGGTACGATAGAATGGAATTATCAGCTTTAGAGCTGGGTGCTTCGCAATGTAGTTCTCACCGGAAGCAGCGAAGCCCTGCATCTCTTCTTGGAAAGTCTCTATCTTAGCTGTTGGAAGAATCGTTCCTTCGATGATAGCTTTGTGCTTCTGGTAGAGAGGCCCAGTTGGATGCTTCATAGCAGCTATGATTTCTTGGGCTAGAGCTGGGAAGTCCTGCATAGCCTGGGCGTGGGATTTACCACCCTTCCGCGCCTGTCTGTAGGCATGACGGTAGGTAGACTGGGCTATAGACAGCTGCTTGAAGAACGTGTCAGCAGAGTTCAGCGCCTTGAATGGAATGTCCATAAAGTCGGCGACATTTTCCCCTGTCTTGCCAAAATACTTCTTCAGCTTGAACTGTAGGGCTCCTTCCCCAGACAGGTCAGCAAAGCCACCCTCTAAGGTCTGGATGTCTCCTAGCGTGAATCCAAGCTGATTCGTTCCTAACCACTGTCGTAGGGCGAATGGTGTGTGGTCCATGTACGCCTGGAGTGAAGCAGCCGTTTCCCCATAGAACCTCTCTCTAGGAGAGCCAGTGGCTGTAGCTCGGACTAGGTCAAGGGTTGGGGTCATAACATTGTTCATCGTATCCATAACCCCACGGAAGATGGCATTAGATCCAATGTTGGCTAGGTGAGTAGGAGGTCCAGATACGAGGCCAGAAGTCCATGCCTGAAGGAATGCTTTGAACCAACCTGGGTCCATGGCCTTGTCCAGAGCTTCAGCAAATTCCTCTGGTTTCTTCTGATATGTCTCAACCAGGGCGTCTATTACGTTCTGCTTAACACCCCTCTTCCGCAGAGCAGACATCAGGTGCCCTAGACGGGACAGCTCAGGATCTACCTCTATAGTCTTGAGGGTCTTCAGGAATGAAAGAAGGCGGGCTACGTTGGTCTTGGCGTCAGCAAAGTCCTTCAAAGCAGCCTGCTTCCGAACAGAAGCCTCAACCCAGTCAGCCTTAGCCTTGGCGGTGGCCTCCAAGTCTGGCTTCCCTTCTTCGGTTAGGAACTGAGCCTCGACTACCTGTTGGTAATCGGAGTAGGCGGCGGCTTCGTCATTTACAGAGTTACGGTAGAAGTTGAACTTCTCGAATAGGGTCAACATTCCCTTTTCGGTAGAGGCCAGCTTCAACATTCTGTGCATGTCATCTTCGGACATGCGGGAGGTCATATCCCTATATGCAGCCTCAATCTCATCAATGGATGGTCCTGGCTTCTGTCGGTCTAGGTCAGTGGCAGCTAGGCCAGCAGCAACCTCCCGTCTACGGGTAGCGTCCTCCATCCCCTGAGTGTTGAACTTAGTGTTGATAGGAGAAGGACCCCCTTGTCCAGGAACCACCTCACCAGGAGGGCCAATGGCTGTCTGGGCCAGCTCTCCTTGGAGCATGGACTCTTTAGGGTCAGCCTTGATCCCCTTTTTTGCCTTCTTCCCGGCAGACAGCTCAACGAACTTGTCGATGATGATTCTATCGGCCTTCTCGCGGGCAACCGCAACCTCTGTATTATGCTCAGAATCACCAGGCACCAACGGCTCAGACGCTACTCGTAGCAATGGAGACAGGTCCATACGACCAGCGCCATTGGCTGGAGCGTAGCCAGAGGTACCTTCTCCCCACATATTCATGCTGCCCATAAGAACATCTGTAAAGTTGGACAGCCCGTGTATTCTGGATTGGAGTTCTCTATGAACATCAGAGGATGGATCTAGTTCCGATACAAAAATCCACTTGTAGATCCCTGAGGAAGAAGCCTCGTTCCGGAGAAGTTTTTCTATCTCGGAAATCTTCCCTGCTGCTACAACTGTTGCGTCCATAGGCATGACTTGACGAACTGTCAGATCAGAGCCTATTCCGACAGCAACCAATCCCTTCGAAGCGGAGACTGAATTCTTGACGAAGCGGGCCAAGCCGTTAGGATTGAATACCCACTGTCCACTATACTTCTTGTCTAGGGATAGTTCTCGGCCTTCCTCGTCCAACATGCGCCCTTCTGGAAGGATAGGATCTACTAGAATGTCAGCGGCCACTCGAGTTCCAGGGAACTTGTTGGCATTAGCAGTACCGAATCCAAAGGTACCTTGAGACTCACCGGCTGGAATGTAGTTGAGGGTATTTAGATTGGTGATGATCTCCCCCTTGTAAACCTGGTTAGGAAGCTCCTTGCCCTTAGCGTTTGTGTTGACATGTCTATGTATCTGAGACACCACCTCAACGTCTGGTTGGCTAGCTCTGGCAGAGTCACCGCTGTGGTTATGGGTAGAATAGATAATCCAACCCTTCTTCTTGGCTATAGCAACCTGTTCCTTCAGAGCCTTCTGGTAAGCAGGGTTGTCGAGACGTACAGACTTAGCGTCCCCTGTTGACCAGGCTCCATGATAGACGATCTCATATTGGTTTTTACCTGCTGGCTTCAGAGTAAGAATGTTGGTTATTTCGAATGGCTTCCTATTGGCCCGAAGGATGAGCCCCAGTTCCCTGGCCAGAGTGGCTGCATCCGTTCCAGTCAACCTCTTCCCCTGGAAATTGGAGATCCCTTTCTTTAGAATCTCATCTCTCACCCGCCATATAGGGGCAGCACCGAACTTCGCACGAAACTTGTTCCTAGTCTCTAGGATAGTGTCTACTAGCTTATTCCAGCCAATATTGTTGGTAACCGTAGAGGCAACATCAGCCTTATCAGCATTCTCCAAGATATCCTTACCATCCTGGCTTGCCTGTTCAGCAGTAGGCTCTGTGTCAAGCCTCTCTTGCATAACCACGAAATCTGTATCTCCCTCCAGATACCTTGAGAGGTCTGTAGAAGGAGCTGTAGTAGTAGTAGTCGGGGTGGTTGCTCTAGAGATCATATTGGCCGTGTTAGCTGCTCCGTAGTCCGAAATAACAGGCCGGTAAGGCTTACCCTTAGCGTCAACGACGTTGCCCTTAGGATCAGGGACGAATCCTATGTTGGCAGCCTTCACGTCCAGGACGTGCATCCCAGGCATCCTCCTGAGCGTCTCCTTCATCTGCTCTACGACCTTCATGGTTTCAGGCGCGTAAGGGTTCAGCCCAAGCTCTTTGTAAGTGTAGACCCTCTCAGCCAGGTCGAACGGTGCGCCGTTAACAAAGAGAGTGTCCAATCTCTTTGCGAAATGCCTGCTGTCAGGGACCATCCTAGTCCAGATTCCTTCCTCAGTCTTAGGAATACGGGCAGCAGTATTCTGCTTTATGACGTACTCTTTGCCTTTGGCATCATGGCCTGCATACCAAACATTGCTAAAGAAACCGCCAACAGCACCGCCTCGCTCCGTTCTTCCAAACTTAGGGGCTCTGTCTCCAATAACCAGCTCCTGGATATTCGGTATGATAAGGTGCTTTTTCAGTAGGTTGTCGAGGCTAGTAGCCTCATCTTGGGTAAGTGTCCCTTGCTGCTGGTACTTACGGAAGGTCTTCTTTCCCTGCTGCTTCTTGTAATCAGTAACAACAGCTTCCCTACGAGTAAGGTTGATAGGCTCTCTTCCTAGGATATTGTTTAATGTATTCCTTAGCCCAATAGTATCTCTGCTGTCCACCACAAAGACCTGTCTCTGGTCCTTTGGATTGGTAACGAAGACGGCACCACCAGCTTGTGGCCGAACTGTCCAGCCAGCTGTCTTAAGCGCGTCTACAGTAGTCTTAAAGGCTGCTTGTGGCCTAGTATCCTTGAGGGCTTTAGTCAACTGAGGAACAACAGCAAGGAGCTTAGGATCAGAAATGGTCCGGACAGGAACAGTTTGTGGCTCTACAAATGGAGTGGCCCTCTGAACCATTCCCTCTTCAGGCTCGGCCTGAACGCCAGCATCTAGCTCAGTCTGGGCTTCTGGAGCTTGCCTGAATCGCGCTGCCAGCGAAATTTCAGGAGCAGCTAGTTCTACAGGGGCTTCTGGTTCAACCTGAGCCTCTGGCTCAGTCCGCTGTACTAGAGGCTGTTCCTGTTGTAACTGAACCTGTTCCTGTTCCTGAATTTCGGGCGGTGCTGGCGCTGCTACCTCCGTTTCCGCTGGCATCCTGATCTCTGCTTCGGGGGTTACTTCAGGGGTCACGGTTTCGGCGGCCCGGAGGGAAGGCTGCCCAACGAAAGATTGGGTCTGGCCCTGGCTATACGCCAGAACCTGTTGGGCCTGCTGTGGAGGCATCTCCCCAGACTGGACCAGCTGATTCAGCCCGGAAGTCAGCATCTCTGTCTTCTTGTCAGGTGCCTTTGAACCACCAACTAGACCAACACCAGATAACGCACCGAATCCGGCTCCGACAGTACCCTCTAAGACTTGGCCAAAGGTCTCTGGGTTGAACCCTTCAGTGGCCATATTCTTCAGCCCTTCCCCTATTATAGGAAGACCTGTCCCGAGACCACCAACGGCTCCCATCCCAGCCAAAGCTCTGTCTACACCAGAAGCAGCTCGTTGTGCCAGAGATACACCAGCGCCTACAATAGCTCCAGGGATGTTGGTTGGATCGGCGAACTCTTCTAGAGTTTCCCCAGCACCAACTTCAATCAGCTTGAGTAGGTATGGATTCTGGATTCCATAGTCATTCTGGGCTATGTCTCTAGCTGAACCCCCAGCTAGGTCTGAGAGCGGAACCTGTGGGGTATGTGGATCTAGAGCTGTAGGAAGATTGCTGCTATAAGCAGTAACTGCTTCCAGTGGCTTGGTTGCCAACCCAAAAGTATTCTGTAAAGCTTCTGGTATGTACTTGTAGGGAGCCGCAAGGCCAGACAGCCTATCAGCAATAGGTATCTGGTTATTGAGGTCCGTCGCCCTTACATATTCATCCTGCCGTCTTAAGTATGGATCTACAAGAGCCTCTGAGGTTGCTTGGCCAGCCATGCGGCCAGCTTCCTGCACGTCCTGCAAACCTATGTTAGGAATCTCACTATAGGTTCTGTTGAGATAGTCCCAGCCCAATTGCCCTAGGTCATATAGGGACTCTCCGAAGTTACTGAGGTAGTTGGTTACCGGCTGGTACCACGGAGCGGTCTGTTGGGTTGTTGGGGCAGGCTCTAGAGTACGCCTAGTCCCGGCGAGTGCAGGATCTTCGTCGTAGGGATTAGGGTACGGCTGAGCCTCATAAGGATATCTTACTGGAGGCATTCAGTATTACTGGTAATCCGGCTCTTCTTCTCTATATGCTCCACCTTGCTGCAATATTTCTACATCAGCTTGTGTAGGTGGGCGCTGGCCTGGATTCTGAGCGATCCAACCCTTCAGCCAGTCTGGCTGTTCAGTGGTGTAATCAGGTTGCCGACCGAACATCTTCTCGATCAGTTCCATGTAGCCTTGGAGTTGACGACCAAGACCTTCTTTCTGTTGAGGAGAAAGCCGGGGATCACTCAGAAGATCCATAATCTTCTGGACATCCTGGACTATCGCATTTCGTGGGTCTCTGGCTTCAGCGATAGCCTGCTTTCGCATAGCGTCCATGGCCTCTCCTTGAGATTGAGAAGGGCTATCAAGACGGTTCCTGAAAGTACCGCTCTCATCTTGATAGATAGAGGACTGGTCGCGTGAAGGGTATGGTTGGAGAGCCTCATAAGCTCTCTGTTGCTTAGCTGCTTCAATCTGCTTGGTCATCGGGTCATTCATTGCAGCATCGCGGTCTATGCGAGCTATAGCTGCATTGTGACGAGCGTCCAGTTGTTGTCTGGCGAAAGCATCCTGAGCTACCTGCCCCTGAGTAAGGTCTTGCCTGAAGCCACCAGGACCCATTGATATCCATGGATCAGGAGTGGGTTCAGGAGAACTTTTCCAATTTATCCATGGATCAGAAGCAGGCGCAGCGGCTTGGGAGGCAGCATAGGCCGCGTCCATCTGAGAAATGGCAGGGTTCCCTGCCAGACCGTCAGCTGGAGGGAGTCTCCTCTGTTGAACCTGTGCTGCTGGTGGTGGTGGGAGGGTAGGGCCGTAGCCAAAGAACTCGTCTACGTAATCTTGCATTCCCATGACTTAACCGCGCCACACGTCGGGCTGAGTTGTCACGCCACCACGAGCCGCGTTTCCTCCACCAAATCGATTATCGTATATTCCTACACCCTGGCCACCAGTAGATGGACTGAACTTCCTCCACTGAAGAACACCCGTTGGTCCAACAACCTGACGGATATCAGAAGTCTCTAGTGCCCTGTTTCTGTCAAGGTCGGCTAGGTAACGTGCCTGTACTGCATCCCTCTCAGCTTGGCGTTGGGCTCGAATAGCAGCAGCCCTTTCCGGACTAGTTGGCCCTTTTGGTTCTGGAGCCTGCTGCATTACTGGGGCAGCCTGCTGTTGTTGTTGCGGCCTCTTTCCAAGCAGGGAAAACAACTGGTCCATCCGCGTTGGTTGGAACTGTTGGTATGGGCTAGGACCAAGAGTCTGAGTATTTACAGACCCCTTGTTATATGAAGTCCGTGCATCAGGAGTGCTTGAAGAAATAGCCATGTTTATGTTCCAGAATAAAAGTTGCTCAATGTATTAAAGAGAGACAACTGGTTATTAAAATTGTTCTGTTGCTGAGTCTCTGCCATCTGTTGTTGAGCCAAGTTAGCCTGCTGCTGAGCTTGCCATTGATTCAGGGCGAAGTTCTGCTGTCCCTGAGTAAGCTGTCCCTGCTGAGCAGTAGCTCCAGCCCGCTGTCCTAGAAGCCCTATCCCCTGCTTCCTTGCGTCAGAAGCTAGATTAGCATTTAGGCCAGAAATGTCTCTCTGTCCCTGGCGGAAGAGACCGCGCTGGCCCAACATACTGTCTGGGCCGAACCCTCTACTACCTGCCCTAACACCCAATTCTTTGCTAAGCCCAGAGAGTACGTCTCTCTGTCGCTGCATAGCATTGATGGCGTCGATGTCATTTCCCGCAGCAAGACCTTGCTGCGCCTGTTCCATCTCCCGTAAAACCCCAGCCATGGCAGGATCCTGCTGAACCCTCAGGTTCATTGGAGTAAGATCCTGCTTCTGAATGGGCTTAGTGTTACCCATAGAGCCGGAGCCACCACCAAATATCCCATCTAACAGCTTCTTTGTATCTACCTGAGGAGCTTTGGTACCTGCGCCTCCCATAGTAGTACCGCTCATCCTGGGGGCACTACCGCCTGGATACCGGGACGAGCTACCAGTTCCAATAGTCCCACTCCTATCGGGAACGTATCCTTCAATACCTACGCCTCTTGAAGTTCCTGGCATGTTCTACTATTACTCCGCTGTAACGGTTAAGCCCATTTTTCTGGTGGCTGGGGCCGGACCATATATACCACCTACACCACGGAATTCAACCTTAACCGGGGTTGCAGCAAAATATATAAAAGTGAAGCCTCTACCAGAGACCTTTTCTGGGGCATGGACGTGTACTGTCTGTGGAACATAGACATTAATGGAATATGGGGGGGTCGGGACAACTGTCTCGTTTGGTACTGGCGGGCTACCGTCCAAAGTAAAGGCCCAGGTACCAGCCACTTCATCGTACCAATCTGCTCCTGATACATTGAAGCTTCTTCTGTATGGAATTCCACGCAACTCAGGCCATAGCTCTAAGAATGGAGCTACTCCTTGAACTTGGTCGTTCTCAAAGAGGACCATGGTCTTATACCATGCCTTCTCGTCCCCTCCGATAACTGCCACAGTCCAATTGGTATGCTCGGACTCTAGATAGCTCCAGAACTCTAGTAGTCTCTTACCATCGTAGCCCTTACCCCCAGGATCATCGAAGTAGTAGTGTTTAGTCTGGACTATAAACCGCTTCCCATATAGATCCCCGTCGTCGTCAGCATTGAAGATATCCTTAGTCCTGATGAGTCCGTCACAGGCTCCGAAATAGACATCTGTCCTCTTACCTCCAGCATCCGACAGAACTCCAGCGGTTGGAATAATCCTGTCAAGGAAATCGAAGCTCCATTTAGCCTGACCATAAGTACCTTCTACCTGTGGAGTAGTTTCCTCATAGTTTCCTACCCAGCCTAAAGTACACCTAGCATCCTGAAGTATATCGACAAAAGGCCAGTCGTTTGGAATGGAATCTTCTGGAAGGGAGTAGATGTACCTGTTCATAAAGAAGGTATACGTATACTCATTAGGATCGTGGACAGCAAAGCCATCCTCATAGTCAGCCGGGTGCCTCTTATAATCAAGCTGCCAGTATTTCTTGTTGTTATCGAGCATCTGATGATAAGAACCATTCCACATAAAGATGCCCTTCTGGTCTGGAGTCCAGGCATTTCCGTAGATGACAGCCAATCCAAAGTGGGTTATGCAGCCAATGTCTGGATCATCCAATACCAACTCGAAGTCATCCTCTGTATAGCCTTGAAGGCGATAGGTTGAGGAGGCAGTAAAGACAAGAAGAACGTCACGGCAAGGAAGAAGACCAGTGACCCGTTCCCCGTTCCTTGTCCTGAAGGAGACTCCAGCGTACCGTTCTGGGAAGAATATCTCAGACAGGTAGACTGTATCTGGGTTCTTTGCGTCTCCAGAGATTATTTGTCTGTCGTGGTATATAGCATTGAAGGCTCCCTTGGGGAATTCACTGAAGTCATCTGGAGCAACCTCCCCGAGGGCCAGGGTAGCTACTGCCTCTACGGCTGTGGTGGCCCCGAGCTGTCTTCTGGTTACGAACCTAGGATCCGCCCCGTCTACAGAGAGCCATAGCTCAACATGGCTTGCCCGAGAATAAGCTTGGGCTAGGATCTCCTGGGTTGTGCCATCTCCGAGTGGCTGGTCTACTGTCAAGGATGTATTGCTAGCTATAGCAGTAATAGTTGCAAAGACAGTTGGAGCAGAGCTGAGGGCGATCTTATCCCCAACCCGAAGAAGGAAGAACTGAGTACCAGAACCTGTTATTGTTGTAGTAGCATTAGCTGTAGTGTCCCCCCTGATTACAGTCCTTTCTCTTTGAACGTAGGTAGGTAAGGTCCAAGTTCTATTAGCAGAATTGTTCCAGGTGAAGGTAAAGCCGCCAGATAGAGAAGATCGTTCGTTTGTGTTGCTGTCGTAGAAGGTAAGGTAAGCGATACAGCTTACTCCTCCGGCTGTAGTAGAAACAGAAGGGGGAGAGGTAGGTGCTGGAATGGTCTGCTTGTAGATCCTGTAGTGCTCGTCAAAGACCCAGTGGGAGCCGAAGCCCCCGACACCGTAGATCCGATCCCTGTACTTGACCATGGAAGCCTTGGTGCCGTCAGCCGTGGTCAGGAATGGATGTCCTATCTTATTGTAGAAGGAGGAAGCAAAGCTCGACTGTCTCTTCTGGAACCAATACATATCTGCGTTATCCAGCTGAGTCGGTACTTCTGGTCCAGAGAGAGCTATGTTTGGCATTAGACTACTATCGGACTATAAGCCAGTCCGGCGGGGGTTAATGAAGGGTTAGTTCCTACCCAGGAACCGTTTGTTACAAATCCATCTGAGAAGTATAATGAGGGAGAGGCTGGATCAATTCTGGCTGTAACGGCAAGACGTTCTCTGTATGAGACCATGCCTCCCAGCTCAGGGACGTTAGAAAACTGAGCAGTAAGATTCTTCTCAACATTAGTCCAGTTGGCCCCGTCATACTTACCAATTCTGGCTGAAGCTGCTTCGTTGTATGCAAAGAAGAGCTGTCCTCTAAGGACAGCTAGGCCCTTAAAGTTTACTGCTGTAGCAATTGTCCTTACTGAGGATACTGCTGTTCCAGTGAACAACCAGATGGAGGTAGTGCTTCCTACAATATAAACGTTGTCTTGCCAGGAGAGCA
>Ga0187893_10005789_pt1 | contig 21795 bp, 22 predicted proteins | sample MA1701074metaG_FD_139574 | JGI IMG/M metagenome (GOLD analysis project Ga0187893, IMG submission 139574) | White microbial mat communities from a basaltic lava cave in the Kipuka Kanohina Cave System on the Island of Hawaii, USA - MA170107-4 metaG ...
CTGGTTGGAATCGAGGAGGCGGTGCGCAAGATGACGTCACTACCCGCGCAGAGGTTAGGCCTGGCCCGCCGCGGCCGCATCACGCCTGGCCAAGTCGCGGATGTGCTGGTGTTTGACCCTGCTGCAGTCAAGCAGTCGGCGACTTTCGCCAGCCCACACGCCTATTCCACAGGGATGGACCATGTGTTCGTAAACGGCGAGGCGGCGCTGGCGAAGGGCAAGCCCACCGGCGCAACGCCCGGGCGCGTGCTACGTAAGAAGTCAGACTGAGCGCGCAGGTGGCACGCCCAATGTCACCTCTCTCCGACGTGCTGTGACCTGGTTTCTGCGGCCGACTTCAGGCCCAGGTGGTACTGGACCCAGCCCTTGAAATCTTGCGCGTAGTTGCATATCTGCGCCGCGTCAGTCAATAGTCGCCCTGTGACGCAATCAATCCGCATATAGAGCGCTCAAAGTGTTGCGCGAGCCGCTGTTATGGCTTAGCTTGCACGGTTGCGGCGGAGGCTATCGTTGTGCCGGGCACGGTGGCCAGGCGGCGCACGCCGGTTGTTACATCGACTGGCAAGACCCTCAGGAGATGTCCCCAGATGCCACCCAAAGGGTTCACCATGGCCGTCCGGCTGGCCGAACTTGGCAAAGGCCAGATGATCGTCGCCGAGGTGCGTGGTGAGCGCGTCCTGCTGTCCAATATTGGAGGAGATGTCTTCGCAGTGTCGGAGACGTGCCCTCATGCCGGCGGTCCCCTGAGCGACGGTTACCTGACCGACAGGCAAGTCGAATGCCCGTGGCACGCGTCGGTGTTTGATGTGACGACCGGCAAGCCCATTGATGGGCCGTCGCCGGACGACCTGAAGGTGTACGAGGTCATGGTCGAGGGAGACGTCATTTATGTAGGGCAGGAGAAGGGTTAAGGGACGGAACACCCGAGTTCGGACTTCTCCTTCACCCCCGCCCTCTCCCACTGGGAGAGGGGTATCCGATGCGCCGCGGGGATTTCTAACGTCGTTGAGTCTGGAAGGAACAAGGCATGAAGATCACAGATTTGAAGTGCGCCATCATCGGCGGGTCGCCGATTGTCCGCATCACCACGGATGCGGGGATAGACGGCCTGGGACAGGGCGAGAAATACAAGCCCTACCTGAAGCCGCACGTGCTTTATTACAAGGACCTGCTCGTGGGCGAAGACCCCACCGACGTCGAGCGCGTGATGCTGAAAATCCGGCACCTCGGCAGTTTCAAGCCCTGGGGAACATCGGTCAGCGCGATCGAGGTCGCGCTGTGGGACATCGCAGGGAAGGCAGCGGGCGTCCCGGTCTACAAGCTGCTCGGAGGAAAAGTGCGTGACCGCGTGCGGGTCTACAACGGCGCCGTGCGTTTCCCGATGCGAGGCTACACGCCGAAGCACTACGCCGAGAACATGGCGAAAATGAAGGCCGCAAAGGAAAAGTTCACAATCATCAAGCAAGGGATCTCGTTTCACTCCCAGACGCCTGACAACGTGCCGGACTACTTCTACGGCGAGCTCCAGACGGGCCGCAACCGCCGCAATACGGGCGTGCTCACCGAGAAGGGTATGAAGCACACCATCGCCTGCGTGGAGGCGATGAAGGAGGTGCTTGGCGACGAAATCGGCCTTGCGCTCGACTGCGGGCCGGGCTGGACGGTGCAGGATGCCATCAGGTTCGCGAAGGCGGTCGAGCCGCTGAACGTGATGTGGCTGGAGGACATGGTGACGGGCGACTACACGCCGTATGTGCTGGCCGACCTGTACCGGGACGTTACGGCGAGCACGTCCACGCCTATCCACACCGGCGAGCAGATTTACTTGCGGCAGCACTTCAAGGAGCTGTTCCAGAAGCAGGCGGTGCGCGTCGTGGGCCCTGACCCGCTGGACGTGGGCGGCATCGCGGAGCTGAAGTGGGTGGCCGAGTACGCACAACTTCACGGTGTAATGATGGCGCCGCACGGGACTGGCGACGGGCTGATTGGCCTGGCGGCGCTTGTGCAGGTGTCCGCCGCCCTGCCCCGCAACTACATCGCCTTCGAGTACCCGGTGGGCAACCCGGAGTGGTGGTACGACATCATTGACGGCCTGCCGGACCCCATCGTGAAGGACGGCTTCATTGATGTGTGGGACACGCCGGGCCTGGGCGTGAAGTTCAATGTGCGTGCGGCGAAGAAGTACCTGGAGGCGGGGGACAAGGACTTTTTCGAGTAAGCCGCGATGGATTGGGCCGGAGTCCGAGACACATTGACCTACGACATCGTCATCAAGAACGGCACGGTGATAGACCCTTCGCAGGGGCTGCACGCGAAGCGGGACATCGCCATCGCGGGCGGGCGCATCGCGGCGGTGGCGGAGCACCTACCGGACAGGGACGCGCATGATGTGATCGAGGCGCACGGGCTGCTCGTCACGCCGGGCCTCGTGGACCTGCACGTGCACGTCTGGTGGGGCGTGGCGCACCTGGCCATCGAGGCCGACCCGTCGTGCCTGGCACGCGGCGCCACGACTGTCGTGGACGCCGGGTCGGCGGGGGCGAACACCATCGCCGGGTTCCGCCGCTATGTCATCGAGCAGGTGGACACGCGTGTGCTGGCGTTCCTGAACATCTCGGGCATGGGCCAGCTGGACAACGACATCGGCGAGCTGCAGGACATCCGATGGGCTAGGACGGCACGCGCTGTCGAGGCGGCGCGGCTGCACCCGGACGAGGTCATCGGCATCAAGGTGCGGCTCACGGACGCCATTGCGGGCGAGAACGACATGGTGGCGCTCGAGCGTGCGATAGACGCCGCCGGGCAAATAAGCAAGCCGGTGATGGTCCACATTGGCCGCACGGTGCACCCGTTGGAGCGGCTGCTGCCGCTGTTAAGGCCGGGCGACATCGTCACGCACAGCTTCACCGGCCACCCGCACGGGATACTCGACTCCAACGGCCGCGTCATTGACGCGGCGCGCGAGGCACGGGCGCGCGGGGTTGTGTTCGATGTGGGACACGGCGCGGGGAGTTTTTCGTTCGATGTGGCTGAGAAGGCGCTGGCTGATGGATTCCCGCCTGGCACGGTGTCGAGCGATGTGCACCGGTACAACATCCGCGGCCCGGTGTTTGACCTGGCGACGACGCTGTCGAAGTACCTGCACATGGGGCTGAGCCTGGACGAGGTGGTGGCGCTGGGGACGGCGCGGCCTGCGGCTGCGCTGGGTCGCTCCCCCCTTCGACCCTTCGACGGCGCTCAGGGCAAGCAGGCTCAGGGCGAACGGGGACGGGGCCCCTCGACTGCGCTCGGGGCGACAACTGGCGCGCACTGGTCTGACGCTGTGGGCACGTTGAGGGTGGGCGCAGAGGCCGACGTGGCGGTGTTTGAGCTACGCGATGGGCCGGTGACGTTTACGGACGCCCTGGGCAAGACGCGCCAGGGAAGCCGTCTCCTTGTACCCGTAGTGACACTTCGGGCGGGACGGCGGCACTCTCCACTACACTCAGCCCACCCGCACCTGCACGGCCACGCGCATTAGCAACGCCTGGGGGCTTTACGGCTGACTTCCTCCGCACTTCTTGTCGAAACACGTGCCGTCGAAAAGTCTTACGGCCCGGCAGCCGCGCTCCGGGGCGTGGGCCTAACAGTTAGGTCCAACGAAGTTATGGTGCTGCTCGGCCCCAACGGCGCGGGCAAGACGACGTTACTGCGCATCCTCGCCACGCTGACGAAGCACGACGCCGGCAGTGTCACTGTTAACGGCTTTGACGCCGCCGCGCAGGGCGAGCTTGTACGTCAGACGACTGGCGCCGTACTGCATTCTCACATGCTGTACGCGGACTTGACCGCCCGCGAGAACTTGCGGTTTTTCGCCAGGCTGTGCCGTATCAGTGACCCTGAGCGCCGCATCCTGGAGGCGGCAGAACGGATGCAGGTTGCCCACAGACTGGACGACCGTGTGCGGTCGCTTTCGCACGGCCTGGCGAAACGCGTGGCGCTGGCGCGGGCGTTGTTGCACGCGCCGAGGTTGCTCTTGCTCGATGAGGCTGAGGCCGGGCTGGACCAACCCGCGCTGAAGCTGCTTGACGGCGTACTGGACGAGCACAAGCGGGACGGCCGCGCAGTGGTGATGACGACGCACCAGGTGGAACGGGGCCTCGAGCAGGCCGACAGGGTGGTTGTAATAAGTCATGGGCGGGTGGTCCTGGACAGACCACGCTCCGAAGTTACAAACGGCGAAGTAACGGTTGCGCTTGGCGTAAGTGGTGAATTGACGGCGTGAGCGAATTGCACGAGATTTGTGCCCCTCACCCGCGCCCACCAGAGGTGGGCCCCGTCTCCCGGCGGGAGAGGGGGTTTCCTGAATGGCTGCGCTAACTGTCATCTGGGTCATCGCCCGCAAGGACCTGTTGCTGGAAGCTCGCAACCGGGACGTCATCGTCACAGTCGCGGCATTCGCGCTGCTTGTCCTGGCCGTATTCACCCTGGCGGTTGACCTGACGCCGGCCAACGCACGCGCTGTCGGTCCCGGAGTCCTCTGGACAGGTATCGCGTTCGCGGGCGTCACAGGCCTGACCCGCGCATTCGCTGCCGAGCTGGAGCACGACACTCTGGAGGGCCTCATGCTTGCCCCTGTGAGCAGGGACCTGCTGTTCCTGGGCAAGGCGCTCGGCAACTTCCTATTCATGGCGCTGGCGCTCGCGGTCATATTGCCCGCATTCGCAGTCCTGTTCAACGTGGTCGTGTTCAGGCCAGAGCTGATCGTCATGTCCGTGCTTGCGGTTGCCGGGTTCAGCGCGGTGGGGACGGTGTTCGCCGCCATATCTGCGAAAGTAAGAGCGCGCGAGGTAATGCTGCCCATGTTGTTCCTGCCAGTCGTCGCGCCCCTGCTGATGGCGGCAACGGAGGTGACCGCCGGGGTGACTCTGGGCCGGAGTTGGCGCGAGTCATGGGAATGGTTCGGACTCGCGGCGGCCTTCGACGGCGTGTTCGTGGTCGTGTCCGCGGTGGTGTTCCAGTTCATTCTGGAAGACTGAGTAATCATCCTGAAAGTACACGGGGACCCTCGGCTTCGCTGGGGGCGACGTGGGCTATGCCAAGGACCTGAGGAACTGCGTGATAACCTTTACAAAGCCTCCCGTGCCAGTGCAAAAGTCCAATGGGTAAAGCAGTTTTCAACTACAACGTTTTCATGGCCGTCACCATCGCGATGATGGGGCTGGTCCTGTGGATGGTTTTCATCTGGACGCCGACCGAGACTGAACAGGGCGCAATTTCCCGGTCGCTCTTCTTCCACGTGCCGCTGGCGTGGGTGTCAATGGTTGCCATCGCAGGCGTCTCCATCGCCAGCCTGGCCTATTTGCGCTTCAAGGACATCAGGTGGGACAGGCTGGCGGTGGCCATGGCCGAAACTGGCGTAGTGGCAGGCGGGCTAATGCTGCTAACGGGCATGGTCTGGGCCAAGCCAGTCTGGGGCACCTGGTGGACGGGGGAGGCCAAACTCACCACCGCCCTCATCATGTTCTTCATATACGTGGCATACCTGATGTTCCGCGCCTACTACCCGGCGGGTGCACAGCGGCACCGCCTCGCAGCGATTATTGCAGTCATCGGCGTGGTGGACAGCCTGATCGTTTACGCTGCGGCTGACCTTTGGGAGCGGGCCCACCCGCCGATCATCATCGGCCCGGCTGCGGAAGAGGACGACCAGTTTGCTTCAGAGTTCGGCCTGACGCTGCTGGCGTCCGTGGTGGCCTTCAGCCTGACCTATGCACTCGTGGTCTATGAGCGTTACCGCATAAGGTCAACAGAGGACGAACTGGCGGAACTGACGAAGCGTAAGGAGTCCCTGGAGGTTGCGCCGGCTTGAAGCGACTATTGGCGCCCGCCCTGTTGGCGGCTGTTGTGCTGGCTCTCCCACTTGCGCCCGTGCTGGCGCAGGAGAGCGACCGCGTCGTGGACGGCGTTATCACGGGTGTGACGGCCGCGCCCGGTGGCGAGCTGGTGTCATTCAAGCTCGTTGATTCGGCTGGCCTGATGGTTGACCTGAAGGTCCAGGGCGGCGCTCAGCCTACGGAGTTTGGCCTGGAAAACCAGGCCGGCGACCGCTGGGCCTCTGACCAGGCGAAGGCGCCTGTGGAAGCTGCACGACGCCTGCAAGACCACCAGGCCCGCTTTGCGCCTGTGACTGTCACGGTGCGTGGAGACACGGCGGTCAGCGTTGTCGAAAGAGAGAGCGGCAGGCTGGAGACCAACCTGGGGTACCTGTTCGCCCTCTACACGGCGACCTGGGCTGCTTTTTTCGCCTACATTTTCTATTTGTCCCGGAGGCAGCGGGACTTGCAACGCGAGGTCGCACGGTTGAAAGACTCGATGCCTAGGAGCAAAGCGCAGTGACGACGCCTGACAAACCCACGGTCCCTGAAGTTGCCCCTGCTCCCGTTGCGAGGCCTTCGACGCTTTTCACTCCAAAGACCAGGGCGCTATTTGTGCTGGTCGTGGTCGCGGGCGCGCTTGCATACTTCGCGTTTATCGCATTCCGTGGGGCCACGGTGAACTACCACACGGTGGCGCAGGCCCTGGCCCTCTCTCCTACTGCGGCGGACAGGCAGATAGGGTTGAAGGGCAAGCTCGTGAAGGGGTCATTTGCGCGGTCGGCCAGCGGCCTCGTGGCGAACTTCCGGGTGCGGGACGAGGACGGGTCAGACACGCTCAACGTGCGCTATTCAGGCGAAGTGGGCCAGGTCTTCTTCAATGAGCACTCGGAAATCATCCTCCAGGGTGCTATCGGCGCGGACCATGTCTTTGCCGCCGAGCAGCTCACCGTGCGTTGCCCTTCCAAATACCTGACCGAGCAGGAGAAGGCTGAACTCGAGGCGCAGAACGGCGGCCTGCCTGTCCCGCCGCCTTACCAGCCAGACTATTTCAAGACTGGGACTTGAGGCCTGGGCGTGCCGTGTCAGGGAAACCTAAGCGACCTGATTTTTGGGCTGAATGCCCAGACGGCCAGCGTGAACAGGGCCACGCAGGCCGCCCCTCCGGCGACAGCCGGCTGAAGTCCGAACCATTCTGCTAGCGCACCGAAGACCAGCCCGCCGAGCGGGAACATCCCCCAGGCAATTTCGTAGACCCCGAATACACGGCCACGCATGTCTTCCGGCGAAGCGACCTGGAGCGCCGCCGCGCCGAGCGAGATATGGAGGCTGTTGAAAAAGCCCATCGCTGCTACGAGCGTCAGCGCGGCTGGCAGCGCCCCAGTGGCGGCGAAAAGGGCCGCAAAGCCCGCGAACAGCACGTTGCTCGCAAGCAGAAACGGGCCTGCTCCCCTGACCCTTTTGACAACCGCCAGGATGCCTCCTGCCACTAGCGACCCTGCGCCGACCGCCGTCATCAGCCAACCGAGGCCACGCTCGTCGGTCGCGAACACCTTGTCAGCGAACGCCGGCATCAGGTAGATAAGCCCACCGGCCAGCAGCGCGTTCACCGCTGTAAACAGCATGTTGACGCCAATGATGGAATCTGACCTGACGAACCTGGCTATCTCGCCTGCGTCTGTCCAGAGCGGGGGCTGCTTCTCCCGAACGACCGCATTGCCTACCCGTAATGTGAGGAGCACCAACACATTTGCAGCCAGCAGTCCGGAAATGATGGCGTAGGCCGGCGGGCCGCCCCAGGCTGCCAGGACTGCGCCGCCCGCCAGCGGCGCGACGACCCTTGCGAGGTTGAAGGCCGTCAGGTCGGCAGAGACGGCACTGACCAGCTTCGGCCTAGATACGACGCCTGGAAGGAAGGCGTTACGCGTCGTCCAATCGAGGCCCAGGAAGCCGCCCTGCACCGCACCGGCGGCGACGATGTGCCATGGCTGTAAGACGTTAAGTGCGTAAGCGGCCGCAACTACTGCCATTGCCGCAAGGACCGCCACCGAGCCTGCCAGCAGCAGCGGCTTCCTGGGCAGCCGGTCATTGAGGAACCCACCGGCGCCTGAGAAGAGGAGCTGCGGGACGCCCACCGCGGCGCCAAGCGACGCGAGATAGAGGGTCGAACCTGTCAGCTCGAACAGGGTGTAGCCCTGAGCCAAAGTGACTGCCTGGTGCGCCGTACCCCAAACGAACGTGCTCAGGATAAAGCGGCGAAACCCGGGCTCAGAGAGCGCTCCTGGCAGCCTGGCAGACCAGGCGTTGAACCGGCTCGCGTACGCTTCTCTCGCAGACATGGCTGGGATTGTGTCAGATGGCGCGCACCGCGGGGATTAGCATTGGGGAGGCTGGTGTCGTGCGCATGGGTCAGACCGCGTGCACCAGGCACGTGCAAACGGTTTAGGATGAACACATGGCGGCGTATGCCAGCTTGCACCGTTTACCCAGGCCCAGACCCGAGTCAAGAGCTGGCCTGGCAAGATGTATACTCGCCCCTGGCATGAGCACCACACCTTCAATCGCAGACATGGCCGCCGCGGCTGGGCTGGCCTACCTCCTTGGCAGCATACCGACGGCATATATCGCCGCCCGCACTCAGGGCGTGAATATCTTCAAAACCGGCTCCGGTCAGGCAGGGAGCACGAACCTCTGGCGCGAGGTGTCGAAGCCTCTGGCGGCGGCCGTATTCATCATTGACTCGCTCCGTGGCCTGGCGGCGTTGCTTGCGGCGCGTGCGCTTGGCCTCCATTCGGAGTTTCTGATCATACCGGCCGTCGCATCTGTGCTGGCTGCCTGGAATTCACCGTGGGTAAAGTTCCGCGGGGGCGACGGCGTGGCGCTGCTAACGGGAATTGGCATCGGGTACTCGCCGGCTGCGCTCGCTGTGCCGTACGCAATAGCGGCCGCAATAATGCTGGGCTGGAACAAACGGTTCAAGCACCCGACGCTCTGGGGCGCGTTGGGCGGCTACATCACCTATCTGGTGATTTCGTTTATCCCGGAAGCAAGGCTGACTGTCGCCGAAACGATGGGTTTTACGGGACTGGGCTTTGCGATCATGGTGCACAGCTACGTGTACAAGCGCAGGCGCAAGGGCAAGCTGGCAGGAGCGCTTATCGAAGCGGTGCAGGAAGCCGACATTGACATGCCGGTTACTGCGTCGGCGATGAGCGGCGGTTCGGAGGCGCCAGACCCTGCATTTCAGGAGCGGCGGACGTAGGGGCCCGCGAGGTTGAAGCCTGTGCGCGGGAAATCATTTTCGCCTGAATTGGGCCGTCAGTCCCGCGCGATGTTTCGCACCCTGCTCTTCAGTGACTCTGACGGCTGTTCTTTGGGCATCCCGCGCAGCATCCCGACTGTGGAGCGGAACGAGCCCATCCAGCCCTCACAACCCTCGCACAGGCCGAGGTGCTGACGTATGCGTTCCGCCAGAGATTGCGAAATGTCCCCTTCTACGAATTCAGAGGCGTGCTCGCGAGCGTGTCTACAGTCGGCGTGGGGCCCGCTGTCACCCTCTTCACCACTGCGGTTGAACAGGCGAGATATAAGAGACCGTCTGGGCATGGCAATACCGGAGCTGTGACCGCCGCCAGATGTCTGTGCGCACTTAGCGCGGACCAGCGGCATATTAAATAAGATGCGTTCCGCGCGCGATGGATTCAGGCCCATCGTACTTGCAACATGGCCGCCTGTGGCGTCTGATATGTTAGCTCAGTGTGGCGGGCAGCGGGGACCCTGGCCGCTCTTTGCAGGACCCGAAGAACATGCTGACGTTTACCGGCCAGGGCGAAGGCCAACGGCTCGACGCCGCGAAGTTTCAGGACATCGTCGAGAAGCACACCGCCTTCGTTTACAACGTGGCTTACCGGCTGCTTGGCAACCCTCACGATGCAGAGGAGGCCACCCAGGACGCGTTCCTATCAGCCTGGAAAGCACGTGACCGTTTCCGGGGCGACGCGCAGCTGACGACGTGGCTGTACCGCATTGCGACGAACGCGGCGCTGATGCGGCTGCGCAAGGACAAGCGGCGCAAGTTGATGAACGTACCTGAAGAGGCGCAGCTAGATGTGCCTTCCACGGACTGGTCGCATTCTCCCTCTGTGGCGGCGATGAACTCCGAGCTGGGGGAACGCCTCAAGGGGGCCATTACTGAATTGCCGGATGACTTGCGTGTTGCGGTTGTATTAAGGGACGTGCAGGGGCTTTCCAATGAAGAGGCCGCTGAGGTGCTCGACATTTCAGTGCCGGCCCTAAAAGCACGGCTGCACAGGGGGCGCGTTGGGCTCAGGGCCGCACTTAGTGCGTTCGTGGGCGAGCGGTCAGGCGGCTGAACGGCCAGCGCGCAATTTGGGGACCCAAAAGAGCGCCTTGCGGAGGCCACAAGAGATTATCCAGAAAATCGGAACGGGTACTTTGAAATCACCCGTTCGCTAACCCCCATCGAGGGGGAGGGGATTTCTGGATGGCCGCCAGCCAGTGATACTCGACATCACATGCCGGCGGTGGCTGTCAGAGCGAATACGACGCCACCAGTTGCTCGGCGGTCTTCGCCTTCACTTTTGACCTGATTTCGTCCTGGCGGTCCTCAAGGGTCGGCTGCTCGGACCTGTATATGACTCCCAGCGGGATCCCTGGCCTGTCCAGCAGGTCCGCTGCCGCCTGACGGCTGGTGGGGTCGTGGTCCACCGGGATGTCGTACACAAGCGGCGGGATGCCTTTCTTGGGGTCGCCCTTCAGTTGCTCATAGGTATCGTTGTAGGTCGTGCACGGAGATTGCACGTGTACGATGGCGAACCCCTTGTGGTCCATCGCCTGGTCAATCAGCTTTGCCAGGTCGCGCGGCTTCGATGAGTAGTGCGAGCCGATGAAGGTCACGCCCATCGCCATGTACAGCTTGAGGGGGTTTAGTTCCTGCTCGATCTTCCCGTAAGGGGTCGAGGTTGTCTTTGCGCCGATGACGGTGGTGGGAGAGCTTTGGCCCTTGGTGAGGCCATACACGCCGTTGTCCATGATCACACAGGCGATATCGAGGTTGCGCTGTGCTTGAGGCCCGACATGCTCTGCGCCGATGCTCAGGAAATCGCCATCACCGGCCACGACGACAGTGTTCAGCTCGGGCCTGGACATCTTGACGCCGAACGCCAGCGGCAGGGTGCGCCCGTGGATCCCGTGCAGGCCGAACGGTTGCTCGCCTTCGAGGAGGTGGACCATGTTGCCAGAGCAGCCGATGCCGGCGACGATGACGTTCATCGAGTGCCTTTGCTCGTGCCTGGCGTCGTAGGCCTCCAGCGCCCATTCGAGCGCGCGCCGTACGCCGAAGTCCCCACAACCGGGGCACCATTTGAAGTCGTACTCAGGGTTCCTGGCGCTCATGTAATGACTCCGGCGTCCCGGCGCGAAGAAGTATGGCGCCGGACGCGTTCTGCCAACCGCTGTGTAAGTTCGCCGGCCTTGAATGGCAGGCCTGTGTACTGGGTTATGGACTTGGCCTTGACGTCCTGCCAGCGCAGCAGGCCAGACCACTGGCCCTGGTAGTTCAATTCCGGGACGATCACAAGCTCTTTCTGCTGGAGGAGCTTGAGCAGTTTTTCTGGCAGCGGGTTGAGGAACATGGTGTATGCCCAACCGACGTTGAGGCCCTGCTTGCGGAGGGCCTCATATGCCTCCCTCGCCACCCCCTTCGTTGCCCCCCATGGCATCACCAGCACGGGGCTATCGGCATGTTCTGCCTCGTAGTGGCCGTCGCTCAGCAGCTTCATCTTTGCGAAGCGGCGCTCGGTCAGCCTTACGTGGTGGCGCGGCAGGTGGGTTGTGTCACCAATCTCATCGTGTTCTGACCCGTTGGCAGCGTATGCGCCCGGTCCGCCTGGCAGCGGCATGGGCAGCATCTCTTCGCCGGCGAACCAGTCCTGGTAGCGTTTGAAGCCGTCCTGGCCGTTGTCAGACTTGTATACGTGGCGGTTCTCAACTTTGAGCTTGGAGAGGTCTGGCTTGCGGATGTTTTCAGTGCGCTCTGCCTGCTGGAATTCGTTAATGACGATAACGGGGCCCTGATAACGCTCGGCCCAGTTCAGCGCCTGGGCGCCGGCATAGAAGCACTCTTCTACAGAACCGGGGGCAATGACCGGCAGCTTCACGTCGCCGTGTGCGGGGTGCATGCAGGCCAGGAGGTCCGACTGCTCGGTCTTGGTTGGCAGGCCGGTTGCCGGGCCGCCCCTCTGGACATCCACGACGACGCAAGGCAGCTCCGCCATCCAGGCGAGGCCCAGGCCCTCGCTCATCAGGGAGAGGCCTGGCCCAGCGGTGGCGGTCATGGATTTCTTGCCTGCAAAGCCAGCGCCGATTATTCCGCCGATAGCTTCGATTTCCGAGCTCACTTGGTAGACGAATTTCCCCTTGCCGACCAGGTTTTGCTCCATCCACACGAGGACCGTTGTCGCAGGTGAGATGGGGTAACCGACATAGAAGTCGAGGCCGGCGGCCGTCGCTCCAAGCGCCAGCGCCGCGTTGCCGGTGATCATGATTTGTGGGTACGTGGGAGGAGTTGGCGGGGCGAGCTGCCCGACGTGGAACCCGCTGGTCCGGGCGCCTTCTGCGCCAAGGCGTATCGCTTTGATGTTGGATTCGATGATTTGCTGGTCTTCAGGCCGCCCGCGGGAGAACCGCTTTTTCACATACGCCTCGATGTAGTCGAGCGGCATGTCTATGAGCGAGGCGACGGCGCCTATGACGACCATGTTCGCGGCGCGGGCGTTGCCTGTTGACTTGGCGATCTCATCCACCTTCATGCCAAAGTATGGGCCGCCGGGTGGGAGCTGAAAGTCCTCGGCGTTGTAGATCGTGACCCCGCCTGCCCTCAGGTCCTCCAGGTGCGTGTCATAGGCGTACTTGTTGAATGCGACCAGTATGTCCACCTGGTCGCCAGCGGAAAGGACAGTCTTGGTAGAGATGCGGACCTGTGACATGGTCGGCCCGCCAAGGATCTGCGAGGGGAATGTTGAAAAGGTCTGGACGTAGTAGCCCACCTGGGCTGCGGTGCGGGCGAATGCCTCGGCCGATGTCACCACGCCCTGACCGCCGTCGCCGGCAAACCGGATCAAGAAATCGATGCTTTGCAAGTGCTAATTCCTGCCTTCCGTGAATTGGCCGGACTGTGGCCCACAGTCAGTCAGCGCCTGGCCTGCGCACTGCGGGTCCGCCCACGACGTCAATGAACCCGACCAAGGGTTGACCCGCAATCTGCGATTATCGAAAACACTAGATGGCATGTCAAACTAGGAGAGGGGTAAGGCCAGGCACAACCGTGCCATCGCGGTCCTTGTGGCCGCCCCGGCGAGAGGTCAGAGGCTGAATTGCAGAGCGAACGCAACTCCTTCAAAGGCAAGGTCCGCCTCACCTCTGCAGGTGGGGTGGTGCTCCGCAGTTCTCCCGGACAAGCATCTGAAGTGGTCATCTGCGGACGCTCATCCGAAAACCTTTGGGCGCTACCCAAGGGTACGCCTCACTCCGGTGAGGCGGAGGTAGAGACGGCGAAACGCGAGGTTGAAGAGGAGACTGGCCTTAATGTCCGCACCGGCCCCTTCATCGCTGAGATACGCTACTCTTTCGTCCGCCCGGCAGACGGGGCCCGCTGCGACAAAAGGGTCCGCTTTTACCTGATGCAGGCGGTGGGCGGAGATACTGCAAACCACGACGGGGAGTTTGACCAGGTATTGTGGCTCAGCGCTGAAGAGGCCTTGAGCCGGTTGACTTACCAAAATGAGGCTCGAATCGTCAAAAAGGCGCTGGCCCTGGCAGCCGCCGAAGGCCGCGCCGGATAAGGCACTGCGATTGGAGGGGAAGCTCTGCATCCTCCGCGCTAAACGCCTGGAGGATGCCGAGCAGGACTATTCATGGCGGACAGACCCGGAACTGGCTGCGCTAGACGCATCGGTGCCGTTGACTATCAGCCTGAATGAGTTCATGCGCTACCACAGAGACGAAGTCGAGGTCCCTTCGCCGTGGTCAGTCCGCATGGGCATAGACGCTCTCGACGGCCGGCACATCGGCAACTGCATGTACTACGATATTGACCCTGAACGCCGCCAGGCTGAAGTGGGCATCATGATCGGGGACCGCGGCTACTGGGGCAGGGGTTACGGGGTGGACGCGCTGCGGACCCTGCTGCGTCACATTTTCACCGAGACGCCGCTCGACCACATCTACCTGCACACGCTGGTCGGCAATGAGCGCGCCCAGCGGGCGTTCACCCGCGCTGGCTTCAAGCCGGTGGTCAAGCTACGACGGGATGGCTACGACTTCCTGAAGATGGAGGTGTGGCGCGAGGAGTGGGAACGCCAGGAGCAAGCCGCAGGGGGCCAGGACGCGAGACGGAACTCAAATGGCGCGGCCCCTACACAGGACCAAGCCACGCAATAACCAAAGGAGAAGCAACTTGAACCTCTTGCTTGTCACGGGTGGCAGGCACCCCTATCACGAAACCACGCCGATCTTGAAGGAGTTCCTCGAAAAGGCGGGCCACACCGTCACGCTGTCGGAGGCCGCAGAGGAGCTAGGGGGCGACCTGTCCGGCTTCAGCGCGGTTGTCCTCAACACGCTGCGCCAGCCCGCCTCAGGCAACGAGCTGCCGGCGGCGAAGCGCGAGGGGTTGCGGAAGTATGTGACCAACGGCGGCGGGCTGGTGTCGATACACATCTCCGCCGCGTCATGCCCGGACTGGGCTGAGATGAAGAAGATCACAGGCGGGGGCTGGATACTCGGAAAGTCACACCACCCGCCATTTGGCTGGTTCCAGGTCTTTGTCGCCAACCAGAAGCACCCGCTGGCGAAGGGAGTCTCAGACTTCTGGACTTTCGACGAGTGCTACTGCGGGCTTGACATCCAGCCGGGCATAGACGTGTTCATGCACGGGGTGGTCGAGAACGAGAAGCGGCCACTCGGCTGGTCGCACAAATATGGCAAGGGCAAGGTGGCGAACATCGCCCTGGGCCACGCAGGGTCAAGCCAGCAGCACCCATCGTTCCAGAGGCTGATACTCAACAGCGTGGAGTACGTGACGGGGAAGTAGGGTTAGCTCCTTAGTCCGATGGGCTGGAGCTTTCTGTCGCTGCGACACTGCCACTTGGATTTGACGCCTACTGTCACCCAGACTAACCACTATGGCAAGTCGGTCTCTGAAATGCGCCGTCTGCGGGCTGGCCGTTGGTGTCGTCACAATCGGGGCGGTGAGCCTCATTAGGGTCAGTGGATTGCCCGAAGCCGTGATTGAGACCCATCACCACTCACACCAAGAGGAGCGGCCATTACGAAACAACTCCCCAGACGTGCGCCCGATGAACCCAGGTACGAGCTCGAGTTTAGGGTCTGATGCGGTTTGGTTGTTCTACTCGATGCCTAAGTAGAGCGACTGTTTGACTCTGGGTTTGAGTCAGTTCTGGCGGGACGATTCCTCTTCCTGCGGTGGGGCGGGGTTGACCAGTTCCATGCCTAGAGTCTCGGGAAATACGGCGGCGAGCTCTTCAAGAGTCCAGCGTCCGTCTTTGTGGATGGACCGCACGACTTCCGGGTGGCTCATCAGGCTTACCCGGTTGCCCACACAGTGGAAGACCTGGCCCGTCACGCCAGCCGAGTCGTCCGAAGCAAGCCACGCCACCATCGGCGCAACGTCGTCCGGGTCTGTCCTCAGCACGCCTTCGGGTGGCGGCGGGAACGCTCCGACCCGCATGGACCGGGTTGTCTGTGGCACGCTCGCCGTCATGCGCGTTTGAGCACCGGGCGAGATCGCGTTGACGGTCACGCCATAACGGGCCATCTCCTTTGACACCACGCGTGTGAACCCGGCGATGCCGTCTTTCGCCGCGCCGTAGTTAGCCTGGCCGGAGTAGCCGTACAGCCCGGACACCGACGAGAAGGTGACGACCCTGCCGCTGCCCTGTTCTTTGAATATCTTGGCGGCGGGCTGCACTACCGAGAAAGTGCCCTTGAGGTGGACGGCCATGACGTCGTCCCACTCCTGCTCCGTCATGTTGAAGATCATGCGGTCCCGCAGGATGCCTGCCGCGGTCACGACGATATCGAGGCGCCCGAAGGAATTAATGGCGGCATCCACGATGCGGCGGCCGCCATCCATAGTTGCGACGTTTTCATAGCAGGCCACTGCCCTGCCGCCGGCCTCGGAGATTTCTTCGACGACTTTCGCCGCGGGCGACCTGTCAGCGCCTGTGCCATCCAGGTTGACGCCAGCGTCAACAACCACGACCGCGGCGCCCTGCCGGGCGAGCAGCATGGCAATGCCTCGACCGATGCCGCGCCCGGCGCCTGTGACGATGGCGACTTTGCCGGCGAGGGGCTTCGCCGCCCCCTCCCCTTGGGAAGAAACTGGCGTCTTCTTCGCCCCCTCTCCCCTTGAGGGAGAGGGCTGGGGTGAGGGGTGACTTTCGGCCTCGTGCTCATCCAGAAGCTGCGGTCTTACAAGGTCGCCCAGCGCGTCGACGTCCCACTGCCCGGCGGAGTTGAACACGGTGCGCACCCGCCTGGGCTGCGATAGCAGCGCTACCGTGCCGCCGTATACGAGGAACATCTGACCGTTGATGGGCGCGGCGTAGTCGCTCGCGAGGTACGCCACGAAGGGTGCAACGTCCTCGGGCTCCCACATGCGCTCTCCAGGCCGGGGCCAAAAACCAGCCTCAGCCATCTTCTGCTTGCCAATTTCGGGGATAGTGTCCAACATGCGGGTGGCGGCACGCGGGGCTATGGAGTTCACCGTCACGCCGTACTTGCCCAGGTCCCGCGCCACTACCTTCGTGAACCCGGCAATACCACTCTTGGCCGCACCGTAGTTCGCCTGGCCTGCGAAGCCAACAAGGCCGGACTCAGACGTGAACGTGATGACCCTGCCTCCGCGCTGCTGCCGGAATATCTTCGAGGCCGGTTGGACCACCGAGAACGTGCCCTTCAGGTGGACCGCGATGACGGCGTCCCACTCCTCCTCGGACATATTGAAGACCATGCGGTCACGCAGGATGCCCGCAGCGCTCACGACGATATCGAGCCTGCCGAAAGTGTCGAGCGCGGCCTGGACGACGCGTCCTCCGCCCTGCACTGTGGCCACGGACTCTATAACAGCGGAGGCCTGGCCACCTGCGGCCTTGATCGAGGCGACGGTCTCGTGGGCGGGGGCAGATGATGGGTCCGAGCCGGCCACAGAGACGCCGGCGTCGTTGACTATGACCTTTGCGCCGTACCGCGACAGCTCGAGGGCGATGCCTCGGCCTATACCTCGCCCCGCGCCAGTGACGACCGCGACCTTGTTCTCAAGCGCTCGTGTCAACTTACACCGCTCCTGTGCTTATGTGTAGCCCGGATCATTGGTTCACGGCTCCTGCCTGTGCGCCACTCGCCAGACACCAAGGCCGAGCGGGAGCAGTATCGCACCGGCAAGAGCGCCTGTGATGGCGCCGTAGACCTCGTCCGAAGTTTTGACGCGCACCGCGTCCACGTTCTTGAAGAGCCAGTCGTCCAGGAAGGCCTGCCCGAACCAGGCGCAGGCCACCGCGAGGGCCACCGTCAGCGGCAATTCGTAGCGCTGCGGCATGTGTGCACTGCCCAGCCGCAGCCCGAAGAGCCAACCTGACAGACCGGCCCCAAGGCCGATGCCCGTGACCATGTTGGCAGTGACGGCCACAGCGTTTGATGGGAAGTAAGTGACGACAGTAACGGACCCGAGGAAGAACACCGACAGCCCCAGGAGCAACCCGGCCACCATAGCAATTAGGAGGCGCAACGCAAGCGCGAATAAACGGTATTCTATAGGGTGCTGCGTTTTTCTCCGGGACGCGGCAGGTGTCCCATTAGCCCGTCAATGGAAGAACATGGCCTATAGGGCGACCGCGGCCCGCACCGGCAACACGACGACTGCCTTGCCCGGCGTCGTCACCTGCCCCTGGCTGTTTTCCAACGAGACGTCCAGGTCCAAATAGCCCTGCGCGCCCTGCCGCCGCACTCCGGTCACTTTGCCGCGGCACGTCAGGATGTCGTCCGGGTAGTCTATGGCACGGTACTGCACCGACAGTTCTACCAGACGGCCGGTGTCGCCTATCCAGTCTGTGAGCATCTGGGCGATGAACGCGCTCTTGAGTGCGCCGTGGACGATTACCTTCCGGTGGCCCGCCGCAACCGCCTTGTCCTTGTCGTAGTGGATTGGCACGAAGTCGCCTGAGGCGCCAGCATACTCGACAAGCTGGCGGGTCGTGACAGTCTTTTTCAGTGGCGGAATCTCCTCGCCGATGGCCACGTCATCGGACCAGAGTTTTGGCGACGTGAAATGCGAGGGCGTTATGAACATGTGATCGTGGCTCTCAGTTGTTCATCTTGACTGTTTGGTTGCCCGCTGGCATATGGCGCCCCTCACCCCAACTCTCTCTCGCCGGGAGAGGGCGGAACACGCCTACAGCTCATCTATGGCCGGGTCGCGGTGGCCCGAGCCGTAGTTGATCAATGTCGACTTCTGTGTGGCGACAGTTTCGCCCAGTTGGTTGACGTAACGGATTTCCGACACAATGAAGAGCATCCTGCCGAGCCGCCCTTCCTTCTCCGCGACCTCCGCAATACGGCGGGTCACGGTGAGCCGGTCGCCCACTTTAACCGGCGCGAAAAACTTGTACTCACTGCCGCCGTCCAATACGTAGGCAAAAGGCAGTTGCAAAGGTTTTGGGTAGCGGCCCGGGATGAGGGAGCGCAAGAAGGTGGGCGGCGCGATGAGGCCGCCATAGGACGACTTCCGAGCCACGAGGCCGTTCATGTACAGGGGGCTCTGGTCGCCTATGGCATGCGCGAACTTTGCGACCGCGCCTTGTTCGATGTCGTAGGTCGCAGGCGCAGACTCAACGCCAATGAGGGCACGCATTTCGGGGGTGATGGTGGAGTTTGGCATATGGCGACCTCTGGCCGAGGTAGTTTACGTGCGTCCCGGGGGAGGTGCGTCAGTCTGAGCTTCGACCCACAGCCCCGGATCAAGTCCGGGGCGAGCCCTGGTCCTCTCCCTGGCAGGGAGAGGGGAGCCGAGGTGACCCGTTACCGCTAGGCCCAGTCGGCTTGGGACCACCATGCGGCCCCGCGCCTTTCGGGCTGGACACCCTCTCAAGCGGAGCGAATGCGAGCATGAGGCGCTTGACGCCCTTGCCTGCGAAGGCCACGGTGACTTCGGTGTCGCCACGCACCTCCTTAGCGGACACCACGACGCCGTCTCCAAATAGCTCGTGACGCACGCGGTCGCCAGGCGAAAGGGCGAGCTTCGGCCTTGACATGACTCGCGCTGCGGGGACTTCGGCCGCCCGTTTGACGGCCATGGGGTCTGGGACGAGGTTGGCGCGCCGGCCGGTATTGCGGATACTGCGAACTGAGAGCAGCGCAGGCGGTATTTCTGCCAGGAAGCGCGATGGCGCAGACGGCATCCGGCTGCCGCGGAACGAGCGTTGGAAGGCGTGAAGCAGGTAGAGCCGCCTGCGGGCGCGTGTCATGCCCACATAGCAGATGCGTCGTTCTTCCTGCAGGTCCTGCTCAGACTCAAGTGACCGCGAGTGGGGCAGCAACCCTTCTTCCATGCCGATGATGAACACGGCATCGAACTCCAGCCCCTTGGCCTGGTGGAGGGTTATGAAAGTAATGGGGGCCTGAGCGTCGCCCCGAGCTTGCCGAGGGGCCCAGTTTGCTCGTTCACCCGCACTCTGGCCCTCTCCATAGGACGGAGAGTTAGCCCGGACTGGACTGTCCATGAGGTCTACATCTGACACCAGGGCGACGTTTTCGAGGAACGCTGCAAGGGCCTGGCGGGGGTCCGCACCGGGCTGGTCAAAAGCGAACAGCTCCGCCGTGCCTCGCAACTCACGGACGTTCTCTGTGCGCTCGTCGCCGCGATCTTCGTCGTCCCTTAGCGACTGCAGGTACCCAGACCTATCCAGCACAAGGTCAATGAGGTCTGCTGGCTGGAGCGTCATGCTCTGTTCTATGAGGCGCTTGGCCAGGTCTGCGAAGGCTGCGACCGCGCCCGCGGCCCGCGGCTGCAGAACCGGGCTAGCCTGGCCGCCCCGCTCCTGCAGGGAAAACACCATATCCAGGAGAGGGACATTGGGTGCGATAGCTGCCCGCCTAAGCTCAGAGACGGTGCGCTCGCTGATGCCGCGCGGCGGCGTATTGATGATGCGTTCGACCGCCGAGTCGTCCGCCGGGTTGCTTGCCATCCGCAGGTAGGCGAGTACGTCCTTGACCTCGGCCCGGTCATAGAACTTCAGCCCACCGACGAGCCGGTAAGGCAGGCCGCGCCGGTTGCACGCTACCTCCAGGGCCCTGGACTGGGCGTTGATGCGGTACATGACTGCGACATCGCGCGGGTTGATGCCGTCCTTCGCCACCAGACGGTCGACCTCGTCCAGGACGAGGCGGGCCTCCTCGTCTTCGTCATACGCCTCCGCCAGTGCTACCTGCGCGCCCTGCGGGTTTTCGGTCCACAGTTTCTTGTCCAGCCTGCCTGCGTTGTTGGTGATGACGGCGTCCGCGGCGGAAAGGATGGTCTGCGTGGACCTGTAACTCTGGTCCAGAGTGACGACCTTAGCGTCCGGGAATACCCGCAGGAACTCGTGCAAGTTCGTGGGGTCCGCGTGACGCCACGAGTAGATCGACTGGTCGGGGTCGCCGACGACGCAGATGTTGCGGTGTCTGGCGGCGAGCATGCGGGCCACTTCGAACTGGAGGGGGTTCGTGTCCTGGAACTCGTCCACGAGCAGGTGCTGATAGCGGTCCTGGAAGCGGGCGAGCGCGTCCGGATGGCCCTGGAAGAGATGGAAGACCTTGAGGAGAAGGTCGTCAAAGTCGGCGGCGTTGGCTTTGGCCAGTGCGGCTTCGTAGCGGGGGTAGGCGCGGGCGATGACCTCGTCGCGGTAAGACTGGACGCGGGCGATGACTTGTTCGGGGCCGAGCATACGGTTCTTGGCGTCAGATATGGCGTGCAAGACCCCTATGGGCGGGAACTGCTTCTTGTCCGCGTCGAGGTCTTCCAGGACGCGCTTCATGACGCGTTCCTGGTCGTCATCGTCATAAATAGTGAAACCCGACTTCAGGCCCACACGCTCACCGTCCTGCCGCAGGACGCGGGCACAGAAGCCGTGAAACGTGAAAACCTGGAGAGCGATCCGCCTTCTCCCCCCGCGCTCATCTCCCCCTCTCTCAGCGGGAGAGAGTTCTCCTTTCACCCCCTCTCCCCTTGCGGGAGAGGGTTGGGGTGAGGGGTGACTCTCAACCTCCTCACCGCCCACCAGTCGTTCACACCTTTCCCTGAGCTCTCGTGCCGCCTTGTTGGTGAACGTGACAGCCAGGATGCGCCAGGGGGCGACGCCTTCATGCCCGATGAGGTAGGCGACACGGTGGGCCATGACGCGTGTCTTGCCGCTGCCAGGGCCGGCTACGATCAGGAGCGGGCTGCTGACATACGCCGCGGCCTCACGCTGGCGCGGGTTGAGCCCGGCGAGGGTACGGCCTGTGGAGTGTGAGGCGGCGGCTGTCAGGGCCTGACCTGCCATGCCCGAAGTTGTGTCTGAGTTCACCAGCCGATTATAGGCCGGGGGCAGGCCGACTCCGGGCGGTATGACGGCGAGGAGGCAAGGCGTACTAGAAGCAGTCCCGAAATTCTGAAAGGCCGCTGAGATTTCTCTGGGCGTAGTGTTCCGGGCAATAGAAACCTGTGGCTGACGGCCTTTGAGAAGGGAGTCAGCCATGAACCTTGGGGGAGTTGACCGACGCCCAGTGGAGGTTGATCTCGCCGTTGCTCCCGGAGCGGCGGGGACCGGGCAGGCCGAGGGCCGATGACCGGCAGACGCTGAACGGGATCCTCTGGGTCCTGCGCACA
>Ga0187893_10005790_pt1 | contig 21794 bp, 21 predicted proteins | sample MA1701074metaG_FD_139574 | JGI IMG/M metagenome (GOLD analysis project Ga0187893, IMG submission 139574) | White microbial mat communities from a basaltic lava cave in the Kipuka Kanohina Cave System on the Island of Hawaii, USA - MA170107-4 metaG ...
CACCGAAACACCGGTTAAGCATGTGCGCCACGTAGGGTTGCTGAGTTTATGTATTATGCATCTTTATAAAATAAAAATCCCGCTTCCGGTTTACCGGTGCGGGATTGAAACAAACAATTTTTTCGGGTTTTCAGCGCCTGCTCTCTCTCTGCAATTATTGTGCAGCAATCACAATATAAAAATGTTTTTCGGTCTAAAAAATCCTGATTGCCGGCTGTGATCATAAAAGAAACGATATAACTTTTACGGATACAAATGTAAACGAAAAAATCTTATTTCCAAATTTGCATCCATGATGCCGGGCAGGATTTGATTCAATCCGGATTTGCGGGGAAAAAGGATTTTTCTCAATTGAAAATTATTTGACAGCCCGCAATAGATTTTTCATATCCACCTTTTCGCTCACAATTTTTGCAACCTCATTCACCGGAATCCGCTCCTGCTTCATGGAATCGCGTTCGCGTATTGTAACTGAATTGTCCTGCAACGTCTGATGGTCAATCGTAATGGCATAGGGGGTTCCGATGGCATCCTGCCTGCGGTAGCGCTTGCCGATGGAATCCTTGTAATCGAACCGGCACAGGGTTTCGTATTTTAATTCATCCATGATGGCTCTTGCTTTTTCAGGCAATCCGTCTTTATTCACCAATGGAAGCACAGCACATTTTACGGGTGCAAGCGGAGGGGGGATGCGCAACACCACCCGGCTGCTGCCATCTTCAAGAGTTTCTTCGGTGTAGCCATGCGAAAGCACAGCAAGAAACATGCGGTCGAGACCGATGGAAGTTTCCACCACGTACGGAATATAGCTTTCATTCAAATCGGAATCAAAATATTGAAGTTTTTTTCCGGAAAACTTTTCATGGTTTTTCAAATCATAATCCGTGCGCGAATGAATGCCTTCCAGCTCTTTGAAACCGATGGGAAATTCAAATTCAATGTCGCAGGCGGCATTGGCATAATGAGCCGGTTTAAGATGGTCGTGAAAGCGGTATTTCGATTCAGGAATTCCGAGCGATAAATGCCATTTCATCCTTTGCTCTTTCCAGAATTTGTACCATTCCATTTCGGAACCGGGGCGTACAAAAAACTGCATTTCCATCTGCTCGAATTCGCGCATCCGGAAAACAAACTGCCTCGCCACAATTTCATTGCGGAATGCTTTTCCTGCTTGCGCAATTCCAAAAGGAATTTTCATTCTTCCGGTTTTATAAACGTTCAGAAAATTCACAAAAATTCCCTGAGCGGTTTCCGGTCTTAAATAAATGGTGGAAGCATCTTCGCTCACCGAACCAAGCTGCGTGGAAAACATAAGATTAAATTGACGCACGTCCGTCCAGTTGCGCGTGCCGCTGACGGGGCAAACGATTTCGAGGTCAACAATCAGTTGCCTGATTCCCGCAAGGTCATTTTTTTCCAGCGCATCTTTAAACCTGAGATTTAGTTCATCAATTTTTTTTTGATTCTCCGCTACGCGGGGGTTTGTAGTGCGGTACATCTGTTCGTCAAACTTTTCACCGAATCGCTCCCTCGCTTTCGAAACTTCCTTTGCAATTTTGGATTCAATTTTTGAAATGTAGTCTTCAATCAAAACATCAGCACGGTATCTTTTTTTTGAATCTTTATTGTCAATGAGGGGGTCGTTGAATGCGTCCACATGCCCCGATGCTTTCCAGGTTTCGGGGTGCATGAAAATGGCAGCGTCAATTCCGGCAATGTTTTCGTGCATCTGCGTCATGGCTCTCCACCAGAATTCGCGGATGTTGTTTTTCAGCTCCGCACCCGTTTGTCCGTAATCATACACAGCGCTCAGCCCGTCATAAATTTCGCTGGACTGGAAGATGAATCCGTATTCTTTGGAATGAGAAATGATGTTTTTGAAAAGCTCTTCGCTCTTAACGGGCTGTTGTTTTGTTGCTGACATTGACGGCAAATGTAATTGAAAGTCGATATTAAGAGGGTTAAAGCATCCGCCTGATTTGATAATATTTTATATTTTTGAAAAAAAATAAATGATTAAGAACATTTCAGCCGTTATTTTTTTTTGGCTTTTAGTTGTACTGCAATTGCAGGCACAGTACATTTCAGGAACCACTGAGCAGGTATCTGCCGTATTGATTAACCCCGGTTCATCCGATAATCCAATCATCCGCATCCGGATTGAAACGGGTCCAAATCCCACCGACCTGTATGCTTTGTTTTTCACCACCAACGGCTCTGCAAGCCCATCAACCGATGTGGACAGTGCAAAAGTTTATTACACCGGAAACAGTACAGTATTTTCAAACACGGTTCAATATGGAAATACGGTTCATCCGGTATCATCCGGTATCACTGTCAATTCTGTTTTTGCATTACCCGCAGGAATTAATTATTTCTGGCTTACTTATGATTTGAATGACTCTGCCCTTGCCTGCAATCCGCTTGATGCAACCTGCTACACCATTTATGTGAGCAGTGCCGGCACACAAACTCCGGCTGTAACCGACCCTCCCGGATACGGAACCGTGAGTCCCTGTGCTGTGGGAATTTCAGAAAGTATAATTCAGGATGGAAAGCCCTCCATCATGATTTTTCCGAATCCTGCATTTGAAACAGTAAATTTATTTTCGGAATCCGGTATTAAAAAAGCGGAGATAATTAATTCGGAAGGAAAGGTGGTTTTTGAAAAATTCTTTGGGGGCAGCGCTTCCGGAGCTTATTGCGTTAATCTTATCGGAATGAAGTCAGGAATTTATTTTGTAAAGGTATTTTCAAAACAATCCGGTGAAATAAAAAAACTGTTTGTGATTTCAGGCGGGGAATAATTTCAGAACAGCGGTTTAATCCTTGCGCTGTCCGATTCCACAATCATGGCAATGCTGAACCGTGAATTAATCCATCTTCCTTCGGCTCTGCCGGGAGTCCAGGGGGGCATTTGAGAAATGATTTCTTTCATTTTCTGATTAATGGATGGTCTTAATCCTTTCCGGATTTCAACATTCGAAATTTTGCCGGTGGTGTCCACTACAAACGTAACGACCATTTCCCCTTCGATGTGCTGCGCTTTATCTTCTTCCGAAAAAACAAAATTTTCATTCAGATATTTAAACAGAGAATAATTTCCGTCACCAAAACGGGGAAGCACTTCGGGCTCGGATAACAGCATGTTTTCACCCTGTGCATTTGCACAAAAACTCACACTCAGGAAAAGGAAGATGAATACAAGGTTTTTTTTCATAAAATCATCAATCAAAAATTCTTTTACGCCATTTTCGTGATGCGGTTTCAGGATTCCGGAACCATTTCCGGGATTTTCCTTCTAGATGCAATTTCTTCAAAGCTTTTTTCATAGAGTTCATGGTTGGTTCCCATTATTTTATCCCAGATATTAAAATACAATCCGTAATTGCATTTCACCAGCCGGTGGTGCATGTTGTGGTGTGTGGATGTGTTGTTCCATTTGCCGATGGGGTGTTTCAAAAAATTTTCCGGATAAATTTCATATCCGAGATGTCCGAGCACATTCATCACCGTCATGATAAGCAGAAAAATAAAAATAGCCATCGGGTGCGAAGGAATTACGAAAATAATCAGCAGCAGTATGCCCCCTTCCACCACCGCTTCGAGCGGATGAAATGCAAATGCCGCCCAGGGTGACGGGTTATTGGAAAGATGATGCACTTTGTGAAATAAATTGAAGAGCGCTTTATGGTGCATCAGCCGGTGCGTCCAGTAAAAATAAGTGTCGTGAAGAAGCAGCATGAGCAATATGCTGATGAAAAAATACGCCCAGCCGAATTGAGAAATATCATTGTACAAAAACGTGTATCCTGTTTCGCTGAGATAAAACCCGCACACGGCAATCAGTGAAAATATCAGGAAGGTGATAAATGAGTAAATGAACTCGCGCATTTTATCCTTAAACTCAGGATAGCGCTGCTGTATTTTTTTGTAAAACAGATTTTTTTTCCGCCATACATAAAATACCACATAAAAAAACCCCCGCAATCAGCACATACCTCAGCAACTGAACCAGGAAAAAAATTCCGGTAAGATCCATGTAATTGCTGTATGGAAGGAAGAGGTGATTCAATCAGACTAAAAAATGAGGTTTTCGAAAGCGAATAAATCAACGGAGCAAAATCGGTCCGAAACATTCATTACCGAATGAATTTTGAGGGTATCAATTCACATATTATTATCTCAGATTCCGATTCAGTAAATACGACAGTATATTTTTTTTTGTAAACGACACATTTAAATCCCAAAGAAGCTCTTTCAGCGTCACTGCATTTCCGGTATCTTATTTTTTCATCTCCAAGCATTTCAATAAAATCATATACCGAATCTGAAAATCTTTCTGCTGTGGCAATCATCCCTTTTGATTCAATAAACAAGGAAATCCTTGCAATGCTCTCAGCAGCCGATTGCCTGACTATTACTTTTCTTTTGCCCAACTTCTGATAAGCTTTTTCGAATATTCGCGGGCTTCCTGAACTGAAAATGACTTCTCCGGCTTAAACCGGAGTGCCGCTGCTTTTTGCATTTTCAAATATTCTTTCTCTGTCAGAAGCACATATTTTTTTTTATCAATAACAATGTGAGTCATTTCAAATAAAATTTAAATAAAACTAAATTTTTCATTCAGCAAAACTCATTTCATCAATGAGCCGCTTGCACCCCGCAAATTTATCAATAATAAAAAGCGTGTACCGGATATCCAATGTGATGTTCCTGCACTGGTCGGGGTCGAAATCCAGATCGCTCATGGTGCCTTCCCATACCCGGTCGAAATTTGTACCGATAAGCTGCCCATAGGCATTGATGACAGGGCTTCCGGAATTCCCCCCTGTGGTGTGATTGGAAGCGATGAACCCGACAGGCATGGTTTGATTTACTCCATATCTTCCAAAATCTTTTTTCTGATAAAGTTCTTTCAGCTTTTCCGGAACAATAAATTCTTCATTCGAATCGTCTTCCTTTTCCATTACTCCATCGAGCGAAGTTTTGAAATCATATTTAACGGCATCACGGGGCGCGTATCCCATGACCTGCCCGTAAGCAACACGCAGGGTGGAATTGGCATCAGGATAAAAATTTTTTGAACTCGGAATCATCAGTAAAGCGTCCAGGTACTGTCGGTTAAGAATGTTGATTCTTTCGTTCAGCTTTGACAATTCGCCCGACACTTTCTGCTGATGTGCACCGGTGATGGCAGATGCGAGCTTATAAGCAGGATCCTGCAGTATTCTATTGGTTTGCCCGGGTCTTGCTGCCGATAGCCATTCATTCAGCTTTTTCTCTGATGCAAACATTGAGCTTGTGAATATCTGCTGACGCAGCTTTTCCACTCCGACTTTATTATTTTGAACATCTTTCAGGAATTGAACAGGAAGGAATCGCTGATCCACATTATCGAGGTATAAATTCAGCAGGGCGCTGAATACTTTTTCATCCACCCTGCTGTCGTAGTTTTTGAAAAAGCCATCTGCGGATTTTTTAAGCTTTTCAATTTCATCGTTCCACGCATTTTTATCTTCCGGACTTTTAGCAGACATTGCGGAAAGCTTCCGGAATCCGTTTGCAAATGCAAGCACTTCGATTCCCATTGCTGCTTCATTATAATAATCGGAAGCGGATAAGTAAATTTTTGCTGCCGTATATGACGAATCGAGCATTTCAATCAATTGCGCCAGGTCCGGTCTGCCCGAAGCAATCATTTTTTCCATATATAAACTTTCCATTTCACGCTTTTTATCCACCGTTTTCAATCGTTTTAACCCGGCCACTTCCCCCTGCCATTTTTTGTATGCATTGCTTAACCCTTTTTGTTTCGAAGAATATTTGATTCTTACTGTATCGGAAATCTTCATTCCCTGCTCCATCAGACTAATGCGTTGCTGCCGGATTTGAATGCGTCCGGGGTCAATAGTATTTTGAATGAGATTCACTGCATGGGAGGAAAGATATTTCTGCGTTCGTCCGGGAAAGCCATAAACCATCGTAAAATCATTTTCACTGACTCCTTTCAATGAAATGGTAAAAAAATGCCGCGGCTTGAAAGGAATATTTTCTTTTGAGAACTCAGCGGGCTTGTTATCCTTGCCCGAATAAATCCGGAATAACGAAAAATCACCCGTATGGCGGGGCCACATCCAGTTATCGGTATCGCCACCAAAGTTTCCAATGGATGAAGGAGGGGCGCCCACCAACCGTATGTCTTTGAATTTTTCAGTTACAAAAAGAATAAACTGGTTCCCGTTAAAAAAGGATCTTACCGAAGCATCATAATGTGTGCCTTCGGTCGCTTTATTTATAAACACATCGCTGACTGTTTTTATCTTCGTTTCGCGTTCGGCTTCAGACATGGAGTCATTCAATTCACGGAAAATCAATCCTGAAATATCTTCCATCCGGATGATGAAAGTAACCGTAAGGCCCGGACAAGGCAATTCCTGTTCAGCATTCATTGCCCAATAACCATGAGTCAGGTAATCATTCTCAACTGTGCTGTGGGATTGAATGGTGCTGTAACCGCAGTGGTGGTTTGTAAGCAGCAGCCCCTGATCGGATATCATTTCACCGGTGCATCCTCCCCCGAAAAGCACCACTGCATCCTTGAGACTTGTACCTGTATCACTGTAAATTTTTTCCACAGGGATTTTCAATCCTCTTTCAATCAGTGATTTTTCATTAATCTGCTTTAGAAACAGAGGAACCCACATGCCTTCATCGGCACGAGTTGTATTAATACTGAAAATCAAAAACAATAAAAGTGGAATAATGGTACGGTGGAAAAATGAATGAACAGTAAAATGCTTGAATAGTAGAATGGGTGAATGGTTGAATGATGAATTAGAAACTTTGAATTTTGTCTCGGTTGAACCGGGATGAACATTGAACTTTAAGCTCTGAACTTTGATCGTGAAACGATTCAATGATGAGTATCTCATAACGATGTTATTTCATTTTAAAATGGAGTTAAACTATAAGTGCCGGTCTTTCAAAAAAATTGCATCTGATACGCTATATTCAGAAAGGCAGGTCATCGCTTTCAAGTGGCGTATCTGACGTGGTGAATTCAGCCGGAGGGGCTTCGGCAGGGGGCGTACTGACAGCTTGTTGACTTTGTTCATCTGCCGTTACTTTCCATGCGCGCGCATCAGTGTACCAGCGCCCATTGAACTCCCGTGATTCCAGATTGAAAGAAACCTGGATGGTGGTTCCGGGCTGAATTTGTTTCAGGATTTTTGCTTTTTCGCCCCAAAGTGAAAAACAGATTTTCCGCGGATATTGTTCTGTAATGGTTTCAAGAATAAATTCCTGTTTTACCCAGGTGCCGTTTTTGCCTGTCCCGGTCTGTTCCGGCATGGTCTGAATTAATTTTCCTGTTATTTCCAAGCTCATCGTTTTGTTTTTGGTAAAAATAAAAAAATCTTAATTAACAATTTCACTGCATTGACATGTGATTAATTTAACCAAACCTTTACAATTATATGTAAGGCAATTTCGTTATTTTGAAAAGTAAACTTTTTCATAATTAAATTGTAAAAAGGAATATGCAGACAAAATTTTTTGCAATAGCGTTTGCCGGATTGATATCCTGGCAGGCATCACACGCACAATTGATTCAGTCATCCTCTGTTCATGCACAGAAAATTGATGCATTACTGAGTATGATTCAGTATGCGTATGTGGATACCGTCAATGAAAAGAAAATAACCGAGGACGCTATCCGCACCATATTGAAAGAGTTGGACCCTCATTCGGTTTACATTCCTGCCGAGGAATTGAAAAATGCCAATGAGCCGCTGGTCGGCAATTTCGAAGGCATAGGAATTCAGTTCAACATTCTGGACGATACAATTTTCGTGACCAACACGATTGCCGGTGGACCTTCGGAAAAGGTGGGCTTGCTTGCCGGTGACCGGATAGTTAAAATTGACGGAAACGCAGCAGCAGGAATAAAAATCACCAATAATGATGTACTGAAAAAGCTTCGTGGAGATAAAGGAACGAAAGTTACCGTATCCATCTTGAGGCGGGGTGTTAATGAGCTGCTTGATTTCACCATCACCCGCGATAAAATTCCGATATTCAGTGTGGATGCGTCTTATGTTATTTCGCCCGACATCGGCTACATTAAAATCAGCCGGTTTGCTGATTCTACAGTGGATGAGTTCCGCAAGGCGTTGACAAATCTGAAATCGCAGGGAATTAAAAGTCTGGTTCTTGACTTGTCAGGAAACGGGGGTGGTTATCTGAACCGTGCCGTAGAGCTTGCCGATGAATTTATCTCTGATAAAAAAAGAATCGTTTATACGGAGGGGGAGCACAGTCCTCGCCAGGAATCTTATTCCACGTCAGCAGGAGGGTGGGAATCCGGAAAGCTCGCAATCATCATTGATGAATATTCGGCATCAGCAAGCGAAATTGTTTCGGGTGCCGTTCAGGATTGGGACCGCGGATTGATCATCGGCAGGCGTTCGTTTGCCAAAGGGCTTGTTCAGAAGCCGTTTCCACTTCCCGATGGTTCTGCTGTGCGGCTTACGATAGCAAGATATTACACCCCATCGGGCCGCAGCATTCAAAAGCCATACGATAAAGGCGAAACCGAATACGACATGGATATTTACAACCGCCAGAAAAGCGGTGAGTTGTTCTCGCTCGACAGCATCCATTTCAGCGATTCACTTAAGTATTTTACCAATTCCAGGCGCACGGTTTATGGAGGAGGGGGCATCATGCCTGATGTGTTTGTTCCGGTTGATACCATGCCGTTCAGCAATTATTACCGCGACCTGCAGCGCAAAGGGATACTCAATGAATTTGCTCTGACCTTCGTGGATAAAAGCAGGAGCCGGTTGATGGCAAAATATCCGGATATTTTAAAATTCAAAAACGAATTTGAAACGGATTCACTTTTTATGAAGGACTTTTTTGCATTTGCAGAAAAGAGAGAAGTAAAAAAGGACGAGGATGGCTATACCCGCAGCAGGCAGCTTCTGCATACTCAGTTAAAAGCGCTCATTGCCCGCGACCTCTGGAATACGGATGCGTACTTCCAGGTCATTAATGAGATTAACGATTCATTCAATAAAGCAGTGGAATGTATCCGTGACAATACATTTGACAAAATGAAAATTGCGGTAAAGTAATTTACCCCTAATTACGAATTAATTCCGCGAAACTGCTCCAGGAATCGAACATCATTTTCAGAGAAAGTTCTCAGATCCTTAATGCCGAATTTAAGCATGGCTATGCGTTCAATTCCCATGCCGAAAGCGTAACCGGTGTATCGGTTACTGTCAATCCCGCAATTTTCAAGAACTTTCGGATGTACCATTCCGCATCCGAGAATTTCTGCCCAGCCGCTGTATTTACAGACATTGCATCCCTTGCCGCTGCAGATAAAGCATGAAATGTCCATTTCACCGCTTGGTACTGTAAACGGGAAATAGGAGGGGCGAAGCCGGATTTCCGTTTTTGCATCAAACATTTCACGGGCGAAATACAGCAGGGTTTGTTTCAAATCGGCAAACGAAACTCCGTCATCAATGTACAACCCTTCCACCTGGTGAAAAAAACAGTGAGCGCGGGCTGAGATAGCTTCATTGCGGTAAACTCTTCCGGGCGAAATAGTACGGATAGGGGGCTTCTGATTTTCCATCACACGCACCTGTACAGAAGAGGTATGCGTGCGCAATGCCCATTCTCCTGCTTTATTTTCGGTTCCGGACTTGGGTGGCGGAGTTGTAAAAAAGGTGTCTTGCATGTCGCGGGCAGGATGGTCTTCCGGAAAATTAAGCGCAGAGAAGTTATGCCAGTCATCTTCAATTTCAGGACCCTCGCTCACCGCATAGCCGATGCTACCGAAAATTTCCACAATGCGATTGCGTATGATGGTTACCGGATGACTGCTTCCCAGCGTGATCGGTTCACCCGGCAGCGTAAGATCATTTCCGGTATCAGAATTTTTTTCTTCTGCAAATTCATCTTTCAAGGACTGAATCTTATCTTCAGTCTTTGTTTTTAATTCATTAATGAGCAGCCCGAAATTTTTCCTTTCAGTAGAATCAACCGATTTTAAAGCGGCAAACAGTTCAGCAAGTATTCCTTTTCTGCTGAGAAATTTAATCCGGAATTTTTCGAGTTGTTCTCTGTCGGATGGAGAAAATTTTTCTACTTCAGCGATCAGCGCTTTGATTTGGTCAGTTTCCAAAGGAGTAATGGATTAAACAGACAAAGAAAAGCATAAATCAAAAAATCTTTTAGCGCAGAATAGAAAAAGAAAACTTATAAAACCTTCACGGTCATCTTCACATTTTTCACCGGACGGTCACCGGCATTGCGATTGGTTGCAACGGCAGCTATTTTATCAATAACCTCCATTCCGGAAACCACTTCACCGTAAACGGTATATCCCTGATCAAGATGCGGAGTTCCTCCAATGGTTTTATAAATGGTTCTTTGTTCGGGTGTGTAAGGGACAGGCAGGTTTTTTGACATCATATCAAGCTCTGCATCGGTATATTTTTTCCCCTGCACGATATAAAACTGACATCCGCTTGAAGCTTTTTCCGGATTATTGGTACGTGCTGCACAAAGCGCCCCTTTTTTATGAATAAGTTTTTGATTAAACTCTGCCGGAATGGTGTATCCCACATCGCCCATTCCGAGCGGCTGACCGGTTGTGTCGTTCTTGCTGTTCGGATCGCCACCCTGAATCATGAATCCGCTGATCACGCGGTGAAACAGCAATCCGTCATAAAATCCCTCACGGGCAAGTTTCAGAAAATTATCACGGTGCCTGGGCGTTTCATTGTAAAGCTTAATTTTGATTACGCCAAAATCCGTAGTTATTTGTACCATATTTTCTTTAGTTGCAGTTGTTTTGTTGGTTTTCTGTGAATACGAAACTCCGCTGTTTAAAATCAGTATAAAGGAAAATAAAAATATTTTTTTCATAATTGTTATTAATTTTGAAATCACTGCAATAATAAAAAAAATACTTCCAATGCGCTCCATCATTAAATTACTGATCATTCCTTCTTCACTAATTCTGATGACTTCGGCTATTTTTTCTTCCTGCAAAAAAACCAAGCCCGCTGAAGCATTAATTTATGTGCTTGACAAAGATTCCAAGCCCGTTTCCGGAGCGAAAGTCGTACTGCGAAACGACAGTGTTACCAGCCCCAATACGGGAGCACAGGCAAATATTTACCGGGAAGCGCTGACCGATTTGGCAGGACAGGCATTGTTTTCCTTCGAGCTGGAAGCAGTGCTGTTTGTAGAAGTCTCAAAAGGTGCTTTGTATGAAAAGGATTACATCCGCCTGGAACAATCCAAACAGGTGGATAAAACCATCATTCTTGAATAGTCAATAATCCTGAATCAAGGAAATATTCAACAGCGAGCGATTTCAATAATACATCCTGATCTTTCAATGACATGGCAGGAGGTTTGGAAACCAGTTTCCACCGGGGCCATCCGTCCGTATCCCTGCCGCTTGTTTCATAATATCCTTTTTTGCTGAGCAACCTGCATGTGGCAATATGCATCAGATCCTGTTTTTCATCTTTTGAGAATTTCCCCGATCCCTTTCCCAATTCCTGAACTCCGATCAGGAACAGAATACCCTGAAGGTCGGGATCTACTCCGAAATCGGACTCCAGCTTTTCAATCAGCGCTTTCCAGTTGCGCTTAAGGTTTTCAATATCCTCCTGACAATTCATTGTGCAAAATTAATTATAACAATTTTCAAAACATTTGCGTAAGCACAATCTCTCATCGTATTTTTGTCTGCGAACGATTTTAAAGATAAAACGAAATTTTACCGCCCGAAAGTGAAAATACAATCAGCTCCAATGGTTTTATTCCGCTTCCTGCTCACGGCATTCGTATTATGTGTTGATTTTGCAACTTCTTTTTGCCAGCGCGATAAGGTGCCGATGGATGTAGTGTTTACTCTTGATTTAAGCGCAAGCACCAACGGACTGGTTGATGATGTGCGCGATCATCTCTGGGATATTGTCAACCAGGTGAACACATATCGTCCGGATGTGGATTTACGGATCGGAATCGTAGCATTTTCGAGGCCAAGCTTCGGACGTGAAAACGGATATGTAAAAATTCTTTGCGATCTCACAGGCAACTATGAACTTCCTGCACTGGAGCTTGCCCGCCTAAAGCCCTCTGTTGAAAAGGGTGATCAACTGGTTGGAGTTGCATTAAAAACTTCCGTGCTCGGAATGAAATGGTCCACAAGCAACTCGGCTATTAAGGTTATTTTTCTAACCGGTAACGGAAATGTTAATCTTGACGGGATTAAATACCGCGAAGCGTATGAGGAAGCGGCAAAGCAGAAAATAATTATTAATACCATTTATTGTTTTTCATCAAATTATCAAAAGGATATTTTCGGTTGGAAGGAAATTGCAAAATATTCAGGAGGAGTTCAATATGATATGCGGGTGCATCACCGGAATCCGTTAATTGTTACCTGCACAGAAAAAGAAAAATTCAATGACCTCGCACAGCAACTTTCGGACTCATACATTTATTACGGAAAATACGGAGTGGATGTACGCAGAATGATTGATATGATAGACCGCACGGCAATGGATGCGAATCCGCAGGCATTTCAATCAAGGATGTTTTATAAAATTTCCGGCAATTTTCAATCGAAACAGTATCAGTGGGACCTGGTAGATTACATGAAAAAAACGAACTCTGATTTTCGTGAAATTGATTTTGAGTACCTGCCCGATTCACTGAAGTATTTCACACCAGAAAAGCTGAGGAACCTGGTCATGCTTAAAAAGGACGAGCGGCTCCGGATCATCAGCCAGATGCGCGGCTTGCTCAAGTTTGACCGGCAGCAGATCATTAACAAGGTGGTAAAAGAAAAGGAATACGATATAAATCCGAATACATTTGACCGGATCGTAATAAGCTGGCTGAACAAAGCCGCTTCGGAAAAAGGAATTACCTGCTTCGTAAATTGATAATGAATTCTGAATTATCCGTTTTTCTGTTTATCAAAATTCAACAAATATTTGCTTTCTGATTCCTGATAATTTGTTTGCATGAGCGGCTGGAACAAATGGCTTTGGGGCGGACTGGGATGGGCTTTTGGCGGACCCATCGGTGGTATCATCGGATTTGCCATTGGCGCGCTGACCGAGGAAAAAACAGGCATTAAAGGTAAGGGGGGACCCACCCTTCCGGGTGATTTCGGCAGCGCCATGCTGATTTTGTTTGGCGGTTTGATGAAAGCAGACAACAAGCTTCAGCGCGCGGAGCTTGATTTTGTTAAACAATTTTTTATACGCCAGTTTGGTGTTCAATACACAAAAGAGCGGCTGATTCTTTTCCGCGAAATTCTAAAGCAGGATTTCTCTGTTGCCGAAGTTTGCCGGCAGATTAAAAGCAATATGGATTATGCTTCGCGGGTGGAGCTGATGCATTTGCTTTTCGGACTGGCGCGGGCTGACGGTGATATCCATGCAAGTGAAATTATTTATCTCGACACCACCGCCTCGCTGATCGGAATCACGGCAGCCGACTTTGCTTCGGTGAAAGCTATGTTTATTCGCGACCGTCATGCGGCTTACCGGATTCTTGAATCAGATCCTTCTGCTTCTGACAACGATATAAAAAAGGCATACCGCAGAATGGCGGTTAAATATCATCCCGACAAGGTGGAACACCTGGGTCCGGATTTTAAAAAGGATGCCGAAGAAAAATTCAAGAAGGTGCAGCAGGCGTACGATGAGATTAAAAAGGAAAGAGGTTTTGTTTAAAATAGCGGCTGTGGCAGTGGCAGGATACATATTTATATAAATAAATTTGACGAAATCAAAATGAATATTCTCGACATCATCATCATAATTCCGTTGTTATGGGGGGCATTTAAAGGATTCAGGCGCGGTTTTATTTTCGAAATATTCATGATTTTCGGATTGATTCTCGGTTTGTACATTGCTTTTAAATTTTCAGGTTTTATTAACGGCTTTGTGGCTGAAATTACCAATGCAAAAAGCGCGGCAATTCCTGTGATTTCATTTGTAATTGTTTTTGCAGCCATTCTATTAATTATGATTCTGCTGGCGAAATTCCTGGAAGGGATTCTGAAAATCACTTCGCTCAATGTATTCAACAAAATATCGGGAGCTGCATTCGGCATCTTGAAATTTGCACTGGTGACGAGCGTCATTTTATGGTCGCTCAAATCATTGGAGCCACACTGGAATTTTATCAATGCGGATACCAAAAAGGAATCGCTGCTTTATGAGCCGGTGCTGAAAACGTCTTCCTTCATTACACCCGCATTGCAGGATATTAAAGAAGAGTTTCGCAAAAAATCAGAACGATGAAGTAATTGTATGTTATTTATGTCCCAATCATTTTTCAGTAATTTTGTTTGAATATTAAATTATAATGGGTTTAGTTTATTCAAACATTACACTATCAAACCCGGCAAAGCCGGAACTGAAATCCATCGCTGTCAAATGCCTTGTTGATTCCGGATCAACCTATTTGGTTTTGCCGCAACACATTGCCACCCAATTGCAACTAACGGTACTTGAAACCCGTGAAGCGAATACAGCAGACGGAAGTTCGCATACCGTTCCTTATGCCGGTCCTGTGCGCATTACATTTGAAAACCGGAATTGCTTTGTCGGAGCTTTAATAATGGGTGATGAAGTCTTGCTTGGTGCAGTGCCCATGGAAGACATGGATTTGGTTATCCTTCCCAAACTTTTAAAGCTCAGCGTAAATCCCGAAAGCCCGAATATTGCAAGAGGGCATGTCAAACATTTTTTCTGAATTTTATTCGTTCACTCATTCATTCGCTCACTCCTTCATTAATTTAATCCATCACCATCTTAATCCCCGGCAACTCCTTTCCTTCAAAATATTCAAGAAGCGCACCGCCTCCGGTGGAAACATAGCTGACCTTATCCGCAAGCTTGAACTGATTAACGGCTGCTGCCGAGTCGCCACCACCGATCAGTGAGAAAGCGCCTTTCCGTGTGGCATCGGCAATCGCTTCTGCAATCAGCTTCGTGCCTGATTCGAATTTCGACATTTCGAAAACGCCCATAGGTCCGTTCCACAAAATGGTTTTCGATTGGTTGATGATTTCTGAATATTCTTTAGCTGCCTGCGGCCCTATGTCCATGCCCATCCACCCCTGGGGAATCATATTGCTGGCACAGGGTTGAACGGAGGCATCCTTATCAAATTTATCGCCTGCCACCGAATCCACCGGAAGATGAACCTGCACATTTTGCCGCTTTGCTTTTTCGAGAATGGAAAGAGCCAGGTCCAGTTTGTCTGTTTCGCACAGCGAATTCCCGATCTCGCCCCCCTGCGCTTTGAAAAAGGTATAAGCCATTGCCCCTCCGATGATGAGATGATCCACGCGGGCGAGCAGTTGTTCAATAATCAAAATCTTATCCGACACCTTGGCGCCCCCCATGATGGCGGTGAAGGGCTTTTCGGCACGGTTCATCACTTTCTCCGCATTGCGAATTTCATTTGCCATCACATACCCGAACATTTTTGCGTCCGTAAAGAATTTTGCAATCACTGCAGTAGAGGCATGGGCGCGGTGAGCCGTTCCGAAGGCATCATTCACATACATATCGCCATGCTTCGATAATTTTTCTGCAAATGCTTCATCGCCCTTTTCCTCCTGTTTGTAAAACCTGAGGTTTTCGAGCAGCAACACTTCGCCCGGCTTCAGGTTTCCGGAAAGCTCAAACGCCCGGTCGCTGATGCAATCGGATGCAAACCCGGCATCGCGCTTCAGCAATTGGGAGAGCCGCTTAACAACATGCTTCAGCGAAAATCGTTCGGAATCAATGGAGCCGTCTTCCTTCAGCTTTTTCAGCGGTCGTCCGAGGTGGCTCATCAGCACTGCCGAACCTCCATTGTCGAGGATCTTTTTTAAGGTGGGAATGGAAGCCCTGATGCGGGTATCGTCCGTAATTTCATAAGAGTTGCGGTCAAGCGGAACATTGAAATCAACACGGATAAGGGCGCGCTTGCCGGTGAAATTGAAATCGTCAATGGTTTTCATAATCAAATGTTGGCATCCTTTAGAGTTGGTAAAGATAATGATGGAAGATTATTTCAAGCGGGTGATTATATTCAATGCCCTACTTTTGCTGCATGTTGTTTTCGGAAATCATCGGGCAGGAGAGGGTGAAGCAGCGGTTGCTTCAGTCGGTGAAGGACGGGCGTATTCCTCATGCGCAATTGTTCTTCGGTCCCGAGGGTTGCGGGCATCTTCCGTTAGCCATTGCCTATGCTCAGTATTTATCGTGCGAAAGCAGAACTGAAAACGACAGTTGCAACCGGTGCGGCTCGTGCATCAAATACAAAAAAATTGCTCATCCCGATCTGCATTTCTCTTTTCCCACCGCCACCATGAAAGATCGCAAAGCGCACAGCGATGAATATATGGCTGAATGGCGAAAAGCCGTTTTGAAAAATCCTTATTTGAGTCTTTTCGACTGGTATGAATCACTGGGCATCGAAAACAAACAGGGCTATATGTCGGTGGAGGAAAGTGGTGACATACTTCATAAGCTGCTGCTGAAGCCGTACGAATCGCAGTTTAAGGTGATGATCATCTGGATGGCGGAAAAGATGCGCGCAGATGCCGCCAACAAGCTCCTGAAAATTATTGAAGAACCGCCTGACGACACTTTGTTTATCCTGATCACCGAAAACATGGATCAGATGCTTGGCACCATCACTTCGCGAACGCAATTGATCAAGATGAAAAGGATAGATGATGACGTATTGCAGAAGCTCCTTCAGTCGGAGCATGGTCTTGATTTCCATCAGGCGCGGCATATAGTGCGGCTATCGGAAGGAAATTACAATATGGCGTTGTCGCTGGCGAACCAGGAAAATGCCGTGCTTAATATTGAAACCGAATTCATGAACTGGATGCGGATGTGCTATGCCATTTCAAGTCAGAAAACGAGAGAGGAGAATTATATGAAGCTGAATGAATGGATCGAGCAGATCATAAAGGGGGGGCGCGAGCGTCAGAAGAATTTCCTGCTGTACGGGCTGGAAGTAATCCGCGAATGCCTGGTGCATAATTATGCCGATGCTTCGATGGCGCGCATTGATGATGAAATGATTGCCGGATTCAGCCGGTTTGCTCCTTTCATTCATTATGATAATGCCGCTGATTTTGAAAAAGAACTTAGCCGGGCAGGGTATCACATCGAGCGCAATGCCAACCCGCGGATATTATTCTTAGATTTGTCTTTTAAGTTAAACGCCCTTTTGAGATGGTAATGGGAAGCGGGCAGTTGACAGTTGGCAAGGAGCGGGGGAAGAGGGTCAGGAGGTTATTAACATTAAAATATTTTGACATTATGGACAAAAAAATAAATATGAATATACTATTAACATCTTTCGCTACCTCCAATTACGCTGGCTTACGCTACGGCAGGCAGGCATTCTTCCATTATTTCTCACCACTCTGAAAAATGAATTGTACAAGCTGCGGCACTGGATCGTGTAACAAGCTGAATGTTTTTGACTGGCTTGCCGAAATGGAATTGCCCGAAGGTCAGAAGCCCTTCGACATTGTGGAAGTGCGCTTTAAAGGAAGCCGCAAAAGTTTTTTCCGCAACAACGTAATTCCCGAATTAAAAGCGGGCGATGTGGTGGCGGTTGAATCCAGCCCGGGGCACGACATAGGAACTGTTTCCATTGCAGGCGAGCTGGTGAAGCTGCAACTGAAAAAGCACGGACTGAAGCCCGAATCATCCGAAATAAAAAATATTTACCGGATGGCGCATCATTCCGACATTGAAAAATGGGAAGCCGTGAAGGCGCGCGAGAACCCCTGCATGCACCGTGCGCGCACGATTGCTTTGATCCTGGGCTTGAAAATGAAATTGAGCGATGTGGAATTCCAGGGCGATGGCAAAAAAGCAACCTTTTATTATACTGCCGAGGACCGCGTGGATTTCCGCGAACTCATTAAGCGGCTTGCCGAAGAATTTCGCATCCGCATTGAAATGCGCCAGATAGGGCTGCGGCAGGAAGCAGGGCGATTGGGGGGGATAGGATCGTGCGGAAGGGAGTTGTGCTGCTCCACCTGGCTTACCGATTTCAAATCAGTCGCAACCAGCGCTGCACGTTACCAGAACCTTTCCATTAATCCCGCCAAGCTGGCCGGACAGTGCGGCAAGCTCAAATGCTGCCTCAATTACGAGCTGGATGCATACCTCGAAGCGCTTAAGGACATACCTGACTCCGAAATCCGCCTCGAAACCCAAATTGGAATGGCCGTGCATCAAAAAACAGATATTTTTAAACGGCTGATGTGGTACGCTTACCGTAATCCCGAAAAAAGCGAGAAGGAACAATTTTATCCCACCGATTCATGGATTGCCGTGCCGTCAAAGCGGGTGCAGGAAATTATTGATCTGAACAAGGCAGGGAAGAAGCCGCAGGATCTGATGGAAGGATATGTTGAAACGAAACCGGATGAGCCCGATTATTCCGATGTGGTGGGGCAGGACAGCTTGACGCGAATGGACCGGAGGCGGAAGAAAAAGAAGAAGAAGAAAAAACGCCCGGGACATGATTTTCAGAAAAATAATCCGCAGAGTTGAGGTCGGCATTGCCATTCGGTGATTTTTTTCGATGCCAGACTTTTAGATTTCCTGCTCTTACCTTTAGATTCCATGAACTCTTCCGAAACACCCGACACCCGCTATAATCAATGTACATGCATACGCGACCGGATCTTCTGCATAAGCGGTGGAAATGAAGAAACGCTTAACGAGTGGGAATTCGAAGTAGAGCTTGGCGAAGCCCACGGACTGAAAAAGCCGGAACCACAAACCCCCTTGTAAAGTTGTATGTTTGTTTATATAAGTAGAATGTCCCGGCTTTGTTCGTACCGTGGAAATTTGGCGCAGGGGGTTTATAAGTGTGTGCTTGCTTCAGCGGAAAATAGGGTGGGGTGGAAGTTGGCGATTATTCGTGAGTGATGTTTTAACAGCAGTTTTCTAAGCGTACGGCAGCGGCTGTTGCAGCGGCAGTTGCAGCAGCAGGGATGGGGAAAAAGTCAGCGGCAGCGGCAGAGTGACAATTGCGGTAAGCAGTAATAAACTGACATAAAAAGTGAAATCAATTTCCTTCCTGATATGCTGATACTTCGATCAGCACCCTGACACAATCATCAGAACCTGCTACCTGCTATGCTGACGTTTCAGTCAGCATCCTGACCTATTCGTCAGGACTTGCTACTTTCTACTTGCAATTTGCCACTTTGCATAATCATGTAATTCCCATCCCAAGCTTCGAATCCAATTATCCTGTAAAAGAAAAAAATGTACATTAGCGCACACATAACTTAAACCGATGCAACTATGAATCTTGGATTAATGCTCTTAATCGGAGGATGGATATTCGTCCTCGTATGGGTGCCGATGGTAGTGCTTTCGCAGCGCAAAATGCATCCCAAAGCCCTGTTCACCCTGTTCTTTGCCGAAATGTGGGAGCGGTTCAGCTTCTACGGCATGCGTGCCTTCCTGATCCTTTACATGACGGATGTGCTGTTTCAGCAAATCGCACAGGGTCAGGCAGACACCCGTGCCTACGGAATTTACGGTGCGTTCAATGCATTATTGTATGCAGCGCCCATTGTAGGGGGGATGATTGCGGATAAACTGTTCGGATTCCGGAGGGCTATCCTGCTCGGGGGAATGCTGATGGCAGCCGGACAATTTACGCTTGCAGGAAATGCTTATTGGGGCGATCAGGAGCTTTTCTTTTTTGCCGGATTGGGATTGCTTGCCGTAGGCAACGGATTTTTCAAACCCAACATTTCAAGCTTCCTCGGAACCTTTTACGACCGCAACGATAACCGCAAAGACAGCGCCTTCACCATCTTTTACATGGGCATCAACATAGGAGCGCTGCTTGCCCCCCTCACCTGCGGATACCTTGCACGCGAAGTGCATTGGTCGCTCGGATTTCTTGCTGCCGGCATCGGAATGATCCTCGGACTGATTGTCTTTTACCGCAACATGGTGAAATATGAAGACAAAGGCAACCCCCCCGATTTGGAAAAATTGCGCAAGCCGGTATTTATGGGAATGAATGCGTATGTGCTCGTGATTCTTGCCTCGCTCATCACAGTACCCATATTCAGCGGGTTGATTAATGCAGAAGAAGTTACCAGTTACATCATGATTATAGGGGGAACCATCTGCCTCGGATACCTTGTTATTTCAGCCGTTAAAGCCGAAGACCAGGTGGACGGGAAACGGCTGCTTGTATTCATCGTTTTGTTTTTCTTCCACATGCTGTTCTGGACCTTGTTCGAACAGGCAGGCGGCTCGCTCAACATCCTTACCGACCGTTACATTGAAAAGCACGGCATTGAAACATCGCAGTTCCAGGCAGTGAATCCGCTGTTCATCATTTTGCTGGCTCCGGTTTTCACATGGCTGTGGACCAAGCTTTCGAAAAGAAACCGTGAACCGCGCACTCCGGTTAAATTCTTTTATGCACTGATTCAGATGGCCATCGGTTATTTAATCATTGTATTCGGAACCCGCATCGCCATGAATTCAGGCGAAATGATGCCGCTCATCTTTTTAATTCTGATGTACCTGTTTCACACAACGGGTGAACTCAGCTTGTCGCCCGTAGGGCTATCTGTGGTTACAAAATTATCTCCGGCTAAAACAGTAGGATTTGTCATGGGCACCTGGTTTCTTTCCATTGCCTTTGCGCATAAGATTGCAGGATTTCTCGGTCAGGAAATTGCACAGCCGGGTGAAGGCACCGATCGTGCTGCGGCATTAAAAGGATTTGCCGATGTATATCTGCACTGGGGTGTTTTCATCGTACTTGGCGCAGCCGTGCTGCTTCTCATCCTGTCACCCATTTTGAAAAAGTGGATGCATGGAGTGCATTAAAAAGTTCAAGGTTTAAAGTTTAAAGTTTTAATACTTGTACATACTATTTTCTAACCTTAAATTTTGTCTCGGCTGAGCCGAGATGAACATTGAACCTGAAACCTTAAACCTCTTCCGATGCAAGACACACAAAAGCAATTCAAACCCTATATCTCCGCCACGGACAGCGTAGCCGAATTTACTGTCAAATCCATCATCATGGGGGCGTTGTTCGGAATTATTTTTGGCGCTTCCACCGTTTATCTTGCCCTGAAAGCGGGGCTTACCGTTTCGGCATCCATCCCCATTGCCGTGCTTGCTATTTCGCTGGGGCGGAAATTTCTGAAAACAACCATTCTCGAAAACAACATTATTCAGACCACCGGTTCGGCAGGCGAATCCATAGCAGCCGGAGTAGTATTTACCCTGCCGGCATTTTTGTTTCTGTCACCCGATGCCAGCGGAAAAAGCATCGGGTTTGAGTTTTTTAATTACTGGACCATCCTCACCCTTGCTGTATTCGGAGGAATGCTGGGAACACTGATGATGATTCCTTTGCGGAGGTCATTGATTGTAAAAGAGCATCAGGTGCTTCCATACCCCGAAGGCACTGCCTGTGCGCAGGTACTGATTGCCGGTGAAAAGGGGGGCGACTTTGCAAAAACCGCCTACCAGGGATTGGGTTTTGCCATGCTGTATGCCATCCTGCAGAAAGTTTTTCATGTGATTGCCGAAGTACCGGCATTTGTTTCAAGCCAGAAAAACAAATATTTTCCATCGGCAACGGTGAATGGCGAAATCACTCCCGAATATCTCGGAGTGGGTTACATCATCGGACCGCGCATTGCAGGAGTG
>Ga0187893_10005791_pt1 | contig 21794 bp, 8 predicted proteins | sample MA1701074metaG_FD_139574 | JGI IMG/M metagenome (GOLD analysis project Ga0187893, IMG submission 139574) | White microbial mat communities from a basaltic lava cave in the Kipuka Kanohina Cave System on the Island of Hawaii, USA - MA170107-4 metaG ...
CGGGTTGGCCGTAAGGTTGGGTGGCCGGTTGCTGGCCGTATGGCTGCTGCGCGGCGTAGGGGTCCTGCGGAGTGCCGGGTGCCGGGTAGCCGGGTTGGCCGTAAGGCTGGGTGGCCGGTTGCCCATAGGCCGGTGTCCCTGTCTGACCATATGGCTGCTGCGTAGACGGATAGCCGGACTGTGGTGTCCCGTACGGACTCGTCGTTGATGGGTAGGAACTCTGCGGGTACCCCGTCTGACCGTAAGCTGGGGTACCGGTCTGGCCGTACGTCTGTCCATACTGCTGATACGGATCCGTCGTTGGAGCGGTAGTCGGGGGGAAGCCCGGTTGCGCAAAGCCGCCGGGCTGCATCGGCGCCCCGGGTTGCATCTGTGCAACCGGCACGGACGCATGCCGGGCCACGATGCGGGCGATCGCTTCGTTCAGATACGGCAGTAAGCGTTGATTCAACGCATCCCGCTTGGCCTTGTCACTTCCCAGCACCGACCCGAAATCGGCCAAGTTGACTTTGGTGTTCTTCATGTCCTTGCCGGTGACTGGCACGATATCCAAGATGGCGCCGTTCCGTGCATCCATGACCCTGACATCGAAGCTCAACGGTCTCACGTCGCCTGTGAGCAACCCCTTGAGGAGATCGTTCAATTCCGGTTTCACCTTCACCTGGGCCAGATTGGCTTCGTTGATGACGGCGTCCATGACGAGCTCGGTACCGGGCTGATTCGGCTGCATGACCGTGAAGCGTCCGGTTTGCACCAAAGCCGCGACAAACATCTCCCGCACCACCGGTCCCGGTACGTCAGGCAACCCGCTGTTGAACTGGTAGACGGCGACATGGCGTCTGGCGGGCTGTGGGATCGGCTGCTGGGGCCAGGCTGTGGCGACAACCATCACCACCGACAGTGCCATGACTGCCGCTGAGAGATAGCCTCGCCCTGTTAATTGTCTACTCATTGTTCCACCTCATTCACCGCTTCAACCTCCGGAACTTGTCGACTGTCCAACTTGCTCACTCCTATTCATGCTTGAACCATCGCGTGAGTCGAAGGTCTTCGTTCGGCTGGCGCGAGTAGAAGGCCGTCAGTTTAACCTGGCTGCCCTGGCCGGAGTCCGACTTGATCGTCGTCGCCTTCCCGGGCGCGCTGGCCCCGAAACCCTGGGGAATCACCGCCGGTTCCGTCACTTGCTGGGGGACGGCGCTCGCGGGGCGTTCGCGGCCCGCAATGGTCTTCACGCTTTCCTCGATGTCCGGGCGCCGCTGGAAGGATGCCACGAGGTAGATCGTCTCGATCCCGCGATACTGATCCAACGAGTACCAGTTGTTGCCTTCCGGTAAGACATAGATCTGATCTTTGGAAACCGGGTTCCCGGCGGACGAATTCGGGCTTGGAAACAGGCCCTGTGCCCAGCCCGAACCATCAATAGAAATCACGTAGACATACCCGTCGGCGTCGGGGCGGAAGACGACTTTGAACTTATCGCCCGCTTGGGGGTCACCGCGTCCGTCTTTGAGGACAGCGCCATCCTCCATGATCGCCGGCACCTTCTGCCCGTCCTTGATCTCTTGGCGCAGAAGTGCGACTTCAAGTCCGATTGGGGCGGTGGGGGCGGCAGCCGGCGCAGATGCAGCAGGCGGGCTCGCTCCGGGCGGCTGACTTTCTGGCGGGGCCGTCGCCGAAGGGGCCTCCGCCGACCGATAGGTCGGATATCCGGGAGCAGCCGGATACCCTGACCCGGGGTAGCCGCCATACGCGCCTCCTCCCGGCGCAGTCTGATAGCCCGGGGCCGTCCCATAGGGTGCGGTTCCATAGCCCGGGGCCGTCCCATAGGATGGCGCCCCATATCCCTGCCCCGTACCCCCGGTCTGCGGGTACCCGGGTGCCGCGCCATATCCCGGCGCACTCCCACCAGGATACGTCTGGTAGCTCCCAGCCTGGGGCGGATAGCCGGAACCGTAAGGTGACTGAGCCCCGGACATGCTGGCGCCAGGAGGATAGCCAGGCGATTGATATCCGGCGCCCGGTGCATTTTGATAGCCTGGGTAGCCGGGCGGTGCGCCTGGATAGCCGGGAGGGGCCATGGTTCCGGGTGGGAATCCGCCTTGTCCCTGGCCCATTTCCGGAACCGGCATGGGTGGAAAGTAAGCCGTCGTGGGGCCGGAGTGTTGTCCCGGGACAGGTTGCTGTCCTGCAAAGGTTGCAACGGTCCCCTGGTGCCCGCCGAAGCCCGACGCGAGGTTCGTGTTGGCAAGGGCCATGAGGAGCGTTTCAAGCCGATTCGTGTAATTTTGCGAGTAGTTCTGGCTCGAGGTCGACAAGAGATTACGGGCGAACTCCAGAGCCGGGGGAATCAGAAACGGGAGCAGAGGGCAGGCAGTGAGAGAAACGATTAGAGCGATGAGCCCCAGGACGGGCAACCCGAAACGGGAAGGCTGCAGGCATCGGTCGAACGGCTTCATCCGGGTCCTTGTGAACAATGCTCCGACCCCTTCAGAGCATATACGACGTTCCTCCCATGTGTCGCCGGCAGGCATCAAAAGGTTCCCCAGGCTTGCGGTTTTCACGCCTGGTACACGAAGGGAGTATACGCGCCTGTCCAGGGGAGGGCAAGGCGCGGACGGTACGCCGAGGGACCTGTCGGGGAGTGAGGGTTGTTGCTATTGCGCTGATCTGCGAGTTGTGCTAGGTACACGTGCCTCACGTCGTACCGGTACCGTCACCACCAACTTATCCATGTCCTCTGTGAAAAAAACTGACGAGGGCGCCGGCCGCCTCTGACCCGTTTTGCTCTGCCTGTGAACAGTTGCCCCGTTGCTGGCGACACACGGTCGCGAAGGCTGGAATGCACGCGAGCGAAGAGAAGAGCACGGAGGAGAGGACGCTCATCTCCGCTGTTGCCGCGGGGGATCGCCAGGCCTTTGAAAGGCTTTACCGCGGCTACGAGAATCGCCTGCATCACTACCTCTGCATCCTCCTGCGCGACGAGGCGATAGCGGAGGAGGTGGCCGTGGAGGTCATGGTCGCCGTGTGGACCGGCGCCAAGACATTTCGCGGTGGCTCCCGAGTCTCCACCTGGATTTTCGGGATCGCGCGCCACAAGGCCCTCGATGCCCTGCGACGGGTCACACGAGCCGGTCAGCGCTCCGTGCCGCTCGAGACGCTGCTCGAACAGGCTGACCCGCAGGACGGGCCGGCAGTTGCGGCCGAGCAGGAGAGTATGGCGCGGTTCACGCAGCGCGCGCTCGCAGTCCTATCGGCGGCCCATCAGGAGGCCATCCGGCTGGCCTACTACGAGGAGCTGACCTACGAGGAGATGGCCAGCGTGATCGGCTGCCCCGTCAACACGGTAAAGAGCCGGTTGTTCAAGGCGAAGCAGCAACTCAAGCAAAGCCTGGAGCGTCTTGGCCTTCGGGCGGAAACGCGATGACTGAGCAAGAGGAAACCGAAGGGGACGTGCATCCGGTCACCACGCTGCTGCCCTGGTATCTGACCGGCACGTTGCCGGAACAGGAGCGCCGCCAAGTGTCCGACCATCTCACCGAATGTCCTGCCTGTCGAAGGGAACTCCAGGAGATCACCTGGCTCCGCGGCACCGTGGACGCTGCCTATGCAGATCTTCCCGGTCCCTCCCCGGGGCTGTTCCGGCGGGTCACGGCGCGGATCGAAACGGAAGAGCTCCACGCGGCAGGCAGGGAGACACCCGGTGCAATGGAAACCGCGTTACGGAGATTCTTCGCGCCGAGATGGGCGCCGGTCCTGGCCGGCGGGCTGATTGTCGGCCAGTTTGCGATACTCCTGTGGTTGTTGAACCTCCAAGTTGGTGGACGGCAGGGAGCCGGTGGGCAGGAGGGAACTGGGATTCAGAGAGGGCCCGTGCTGGAACGGTCCGTTCCCGGGCTGGGGACCCGATTACGGGTCTCTTTCCAGCCTGACGCGACAGATCGGGACATCCAGCGGCTGTTGAAGCAGATCAACGGGCGCATCGTGGACGGGCCGTTGCCCGCCGGCTTCTATCTGGTGGAACTGCCCGTCACCGATCCGGACCTGGTGGCGAGGCTTTTGAAAGACCTGGCGTCTGAGTCCGGAATTGTGCGGATCGCAGAACCAGCGCCACCGTGAAAGGTGAATGGTGAGAACATTTTGGGACTCGAAAGCGACTCACAGGCTGATTGACTCTCCCGGGATAGGACCATGAGATCGGATCGAGGACTTTGTCTCGCGCTTGTTGCCGTTCTGGCCACGGCTTGTCTGGTCGGAGCGGAGTCGGCCGAGGCCGCGACTGCAGCAGGACAGGAACCCAGCGCTTCGGCGGCCCGCCGGGCGTTGCTGATCGGCATCAACAAGTACACCTATGTGCCGCCGTTACAGGGCTCCATCAACGACATCGAGACGATGCGGCAGATTCTGATCACGCGCTATGGATTCCCCGACAACGGCATCAGGCTGGTCAAAGACACGGAGGCGACCCGCGCGGGCATCATTGCGGCATTCGAGGGGCTGGTCAAAGAGACCGGACCCGAGGACCTGGTCTACATCCACTATTCGGGACACGGGTCCCAAGTCAAGGATTTGAACGGCGATGAAGAGGACGGGCTCGATGAGACGCTGATCCCCCAGGATGGCCGGGGCCCAAACGTGCCGGACATCATTGACGATGAGTTGGACGAAATCCTCTCGCGTCTCCGTGCGCGCAACGCCCTGATCGTGCTGGACTCGTGTCATTCCGGGACGGCCACGCGGAGCGTCGCGGTCCAAACCCGCTCGGTGCCGCCGGAGTCGGACTCGCGGCTGGCCCTCTATAAGCGGTGGTCGGTGAAGACGCGCGCCGTGGTCCCGCTGATCAATACCCGCTACGTATTGATGACCGGTGCCGCGTCGCACCAGCCCGCACTCGACGGTCCGGTTGACGGGCGATACCACGGGCTCTTTACGTACTCGTTGTCGAAGAGCCTCGGTTCAGCCGCGCCGGAGGCGACCCCTCACGATGTGTTTGCCGGGGTCATCAGCGAGCTCAAGCGGGTCCAAACCCAGCTCGGGCTCATCTCAATGCCCGAGCCCCAGTTGGAGGGGCCCCAAGACCGGTTGAACAGCAGGCCGGTACTTCCGGCTCCCGTCGCGGCGGCCATGGTCGCCGCGCCACAAGGTGCCCGCCAACCGTGGGTGGAGGTCAAGCCGGTCAAAGGAGACCGTGTGATTCTCCTCGACGCGGTTCCGCTTGGCGGGCTTGCCGGCTCCATCTGGGCTGTCTATCCGCCGGGAGAAACCAGCTTTGCGGGGCGCGCCAGGGTCCTGGCGGTGGTGGATGCGGCGGAAGGGAAGAATGCGGCGGCATTCATTGAGCCGGCGGACCGGGCGGTTCACGCCCGCTCCCGGGCGATTCTCCTGGCGAGCCCGCCGGCTCCCGGCCGGGTGGCGGTGGCGCTTCGGGATGTGCCTCCGGACCGCCGAGCCGGGCTGGAGCAAAGCCTCAAGCAGCGTCTGGGGGACGTGGATGTCGTCAAGCCGGGAACCTTCGCCCGCTTCGTCGTTGATCTGAACAAGGATGAGGTCAAGGTCTACGCCGCCGATGGTCTGCACGAAGTGGCCTCCTATCGGGTCAACGATGCGCAATGGACCGACAAGCTGGCGGTCGTCGTGTCCCGCTCCGTGGCGGCGACGGAGTTGATGGCCCTGGATAATCCTGCGTCCCGCATGCGGGTCGAGGCCAGGGTGGTCACTGCGGCAGCGGCGAGCGCGGCCATTCTGACGGGACCCGCCCGACGCGGATTGATCGTGGTCCAGGACCTGGAGGCGGCGCGCTATCGGATTCGCCGTCAGGGCGAACCTCGCAGCGCGCAGAACAGCCTCCAACTGGAGATCCGTGCAAGCGCCGACTGCTACCTGACGTTGGTGGATGTAGATTCGCAGGGGGGCGTGAATCTTCTCTTCCCTACGGAGCACCAGCGAGCGGGCTTCTATCCGGGCGGCGCCATTCGGGGAGGGGAGACCGTGCTGGTGCCGGACTCGCTGCAGTCCGGAAACCAGGCGGGGTTCCATTGGGACTATAGTCCGCCGGCCGGGACGGATACGATCCGGGTATTCTGCAGCTCGGATCTGGAGACGGCCAACCTCCTGCGCCAGCGCGTGAAGGGGCTCAACATGACCGCGGCGTTGGGCACGCGCGGGCTGCCGGCGACGCGAGGACTCGCCGGACCGGGACCGGCGCGCTCGGACGGGTTGGGGGGGCTTCGAGGTGCGCTGGTGCGGCGGCGGGGGCTCATCGTGGTCCCCGATCAGCCTGAGCAGCCGATGGCGATGGCCAGCGAACCGAGCAGTCCCGCGCCTGCGCCACAAGGGGGGCCGTCCGGCCAGGCCTTGTCCGGGACCGCTCCGCCGGCCGGCTTTCCGCCGGTCCCAGGTCCGCCGGCCTATGCCGGCCTCGCGGCTGCTGACTGGACCGCGACTTCCGTGACGGTATTGGTCGAAGAGTAAAAGGAAAAAGGGGACAGATTTATTTTCTCGGCACAGGGAGATAGTTGAGGAAATAAATCTGTCCCCTTTTTCCATGAAGCGGAGGTGACGTAATGGCAGACCACAGACTCGATCTGGATGGATTGCGCCGGAGCCGGCAGCCCCGACTTGTTTCGCGCCGCGTAAGCCAGGGGCGAAGCCCCGCGACCTGGAACGAGTTGGCGCTCACCCGTCGTGATCTCTTCGGCGTTGCCGCCTTTGCCGGGCTGGGGCTGTCGCCGACGCTGAAGGCGGTGGAGACGCTCCTGAATTCAGGGGAGGCGCCCTTCACGTGCGAGGTGAGTGAGCCCAGGATCGTGTTCTGGTTGCACGGGAAACCCCGCTGGGTCATCGACACCGGCTGGTTCGGCGGCGCGCCGCGACTGACCCATAGCCGGAAGGCCGGCTCGATCCGGATCGAACTGGCGAACGCAACCTTTCCCGGCACCCGGCTCCCCGCGGATTTTGTGTGCGAGATCAGGCAGCGGACGCTGGCCTGGCAGATGGAACTCTTCTTCACGTTGGGCGGCTTCCGCAGCCAGGTTCCGTTCGTGCGCTGGTTGGCCCAGAAGGAAACAGCCCGGGCGGATGTCCGTCTCGAGGCAGAGATTTGTGCGCTGGGCGTGGGAGGAGATGCCCGCCTCTCCGGCTATGCCGTGGCCGAATATTCCCCGGACTGGAGTCTGAAGTTTCAAGGCGGGCGCGTCGCAACCGTCCGCGGGCTTGGCGAGAATCTGGAATCGGATACGGCTCGCCTCGTCCTTCTTGATGCGGCTGCGCCGAGTCTCGTCACGCATTCCGGCAGGCCGCACACGCTGATCACCCTCCCCCGGGCGACGCGCACTTGGGCTCTGGATCCTGGCTGTAAACTCGCAGGCCCCGGATATCTGGAGTGCCCCGACAACGTCTTTCACACCTTGCACCTCGAGACTTTCGAGGAGGCGAACGGGAGACCGGTCCGCGCGTTGCTTGCGGAAGGGGCGGCCGAAGGGCCGCAACCGGCGTTTCACCTGACCGACGGCGTGCAGAAATGGGGCGGGGAACCGCTGCGCCTCCCGCTCGTCGGGGCGCGCTTCGCGTGCCTCTTCGATTCGACCGGGACAGGCGAGCGCGCATTTGTCGCGGACTACTCGGAAAGCTCGGTCGCGTTCAGGCTGCATGGGTGCAGCCTGCACCTGGGTCATGCGCCGGGGACCCCGCCCTTCGAGTTGTCCGCCAACGGCGGAGGCCCCGATCTCTGTTGCGAGCCGGCGGTGCATCGGATGCACCTGCCGCTCGCGGGCGCGCTCGCGGATCCATTTGACGTGCCCAGAGGCACGCGGCTGAACCTCGCTGCGTTATCGGCCGGGGATCATCCGCTTCTGACGTTGACGGCTGCGCCGATTGTCGAGCAGAGAGTTTTGCCGGGCGCCGCCCAGGTCCAACCTCTTCAAGGCAAGGGGTCAAGCCTGGCCGAGAAGGCCGTGACGTCCGAAGCATTCGCTCAGTTGGTCCCCAAGAACTTCCGGGCGGTCCTCGCGCCCGCGGGTCCGTTTGTCGTCCCGGTCGTGCGGCCCGAAGATCTCCTGGTGTTGAGATTCGAGTTCCGCAACCTGAAAGTGCAAGTCGGTCCGGGGCAGCCCCCCCTGCTCGTGCGCGTTCCGGGCGCCAAGCCGATGGTCATCGTCCATCTGCCGCCGCAGAATGTCGGTGAACAGGCATTTTACGAAACGGCGGACTGCAGCGGGAAATCGGTGCAGCCGAGAGCGAAGTCCGAGGCTGAAAAAGACAGGGCGGAAACCATCCCCGGAGAAACAGCCAAGTTCCCGATACGCGCGAATTTGGCCGGCTGGAGCCGGTTGGCGTTCCGCTTGCCCGATAATGTCCCGGCGCTCGCGTATTCGCTCGTCAATATCAAGGATGGCGCGGGCAACGAAATCCCCGGTCTTCTGGATTGGTCCCGCCTCGATCCCGTGGTGGCAGCCGCAGCCGCCCCGCCGCCGGATCCGCCGCTCCTCATCCTTGATCCTGGGATCAGGCTGCAGCCCGGCCTGGCCCCGAATTCTCCGCTCCAGCAACTGCGACCGATCCCCCAGTCGCTCCCGTTCCAGGAAACACCCAATGAGCTCCGCTGGCACGAGGTGCGTGGATCGGCGAAGCCGCTCGCGCGCGCCCAAGCCTGGCTCGTGGCCGACCGGGTCGCCTCCGCGCCGTTGGAATGGGGCAGGCCAAGTGCAAGGCGCGTACAGGTTCAGCTCAAACCTCAGTTTCAGGAAGCCACACAGGCGGTGAAGCCTCTCGGCGGTGTCGCTCAACTTTACCAAGTCGCCCCGACTCCACCAAACCGGGATGACCTGCCCGGTCTCACGGCGATCGAAGCGCCGTTCAGGCTCTTCGTCTCGCCGAGTCCGATGGGCGGGTGGGCCCATTCCCAGCTCCCGGTCCAGCGCAACAATCGATTCGAGCTGTGGCACTCGCGCTTGGGGGTGCGGCGACAGGATCCGCGGGGCAATTGGTATGTGGACGAAGGGGACGATTGGTTCCGGACGCTTCGGGCAATCTGGTCTCCGGACTACGATCCCACCAAGCCGGCGGATTGGCGAGGCTACGCCTTCAACGCAGAAAAGTGGAAACATTTTTCCGCGGCCAATCCGACCAAGTGGAACCCGTACCGCATGCCGCTGGACACGCGGGATCGCAACGAATTGGTGCACCTCATGGCGGACAGCACCATCGCCCCGTCTGCCTGGAGAGCGCGCGTGGCCAAGGTGGACCAGTTCATGCTGAGTTCCCTGGGCGCGTGGATTCGCCTCCGATACGCGGCCGACGTTCCGCTCGGCACCCCGCTGACCGTCGAGGAATGGCGCCATCGCGGCACGATGGGGCGCGACCACTTCGTGCGGGTCGTGTACAAAGGCTATTTCTTCCCGTTCGGCCATCGGGCCTCGCTCATCAAGGTCACGGAGCGCAAGTTCGAATTGGTGGACGGCAAAATCGTCGCCTGCCTGCGCCAGCGCATGTTCATCGTCGTGCGGAACCCCGTCAAGACGTATCCGGCCCCCAAGGAACAGACGGCTCCCTCGCATGGGAGGAGTTTCCCCTACCGGAAGGTGCAGTTCCGGACTCTGATTACGCCGAATCTGGATGATCCGACGATGCCTCCGAGCGCAGTACCCGGCGCTCCGCCACAGGAAGTGTTCTGGCCGCACGTCTGCGGCAAGATTTTTTCGTTCAACCTGGCTGCGGAGGATCAGGCCGGACGGGTGTCGGAGTTCTCCGTGCCCTGTGCGTTCGTATCCAGTGCGGTGGCCGGCGTCCCCAACCTCATGCACACCCTGATGCCGCCGGCGGGCGTCAATCCCTCGTATCTCCCCGGTCCTCCGGGGCGTAATGTCACCGAGCTGTCGAGCCAGAAGATCGCCTATGCACCCATGCAGCAGGGCATGGACACGGTCTTGGAGACCGTCCAACTGACCTTCGGAGCGGAAATACCGACCGACGTCACCGGCCTGGAAGCAGCGGGGCAGCCGGTGTTCTATCCGACGGTCCATCAGGGCACCGTCCGCGTGCCGGCGATCCAAGATCTGCTTGGCGACAGTACGCCGATTGCCGTCAGGTATGCCACCGCTTACAAACAGTTCGGGTTGACGCCCAATGGCAATGCCGGGGCCCTCTACCTCGAACTGGTGAACAAGTTGGGCCTCGGATTCTCAGGCGACAAAGCGGGCGGGGTGGCGACGCCGAACATGGACGTCACCGCGCTCTCAGCCATCAAGGGGCCGGTGGGAGGGAATCCGGCCAAGTTCGCAGGCGGGCAATTCGATCCCAAGGAGTTCTTCAATTACTCCCCGAATCAGGATCCGAAAACCCCTCAGGACAAGGCCAACGCGGCCAAGCAGGCGCGACTTTTGGGCGGGATTGCGTTGGCGGACATCATCCAGCCCGGGGCGGCCGGCGAGGCGCCTCACTTGGTGACCGAACGATCAGGGGCTGCGGCGACAGGCGGCGGTGGGGTCACTGAGCGGTCGGTCGAAGGGTCGATCACGACGAAGCTGCACTTCGAGACCATGAAGCTGCAAAAGGATCCCCTGAATCTGTTCAACCCCAACACGACCGATGCGGATCAGAGCAAGCGCTCGAAGCTCACGTTGGACGCCAAAATCACCGTCAAGTTCTCCAGCCAGGGCCAGCCGGCGAGCCCGGAATTTGACGTCTCCGGCAACGTGACGAACTTCGATCTGAATCTGTTCAAGATGATCATCGTGAAGTTCAACAAGCTGGCCTTCAAGAAGGAGCATGGAAAGAATCTCGACGTCGATCCGGATATCGACGACGTCAAGTTCGGCGGGCCTCTGGAGTTCGTGCAGAAGCTGGCTGATGCGATAGGCGGGGGATCCGATAAGAAATCCGCGAGCCTTTTCCCCGACCTGGTCCCCCGGGTCAGGCCCGCCCGCTTGATACTGACTGCCGGCGGGGGCAAGGAACCGAAGTGCGAAGGCCAATTCGCCTTCAAGTTGATCAAAGACTTCTCCCCCAAGGCCATCAAGGCGGGCTTCGTCATCTGTATTCCCGATATCAGCGTCGGCGTGATGAGTTTCACGAACATGCGCGCCTCGGCGGTGGCTGAGCTGCAGTTGTTGTCGTTGGTCATGGGGCTCGCCAAAGAGCTCGATGATCTGAGCTGGGACGTCTTCAAAAAAGCCTTTGAAAAGGCCTTCACCGTCACCTTCGCGTTTTCCACGCGGCAAGATCCCTTCCACATTCGCGTGTACATCTTCGGCGGCGGCGGGTTCTTCGCGCTCAAGATTGGAACGGCAGGGATACAGATCCTCGAGGTCAGCATCGAGTTCGGCGGCATGTTCGATCTGAATCTCGGCGTGGCGAAAGGCGAGGTGCACATATTTGCCGGGTTCTACTTCAAAATCGAGACGAAGGAGATCGACGCCTGCGTCGGCGGAAAGATGGGCAAGAAAGAGGTGATGAGCATCCTCTTCGAAGGGTATGTCCGCGCCGGCGGCCACCTGAACATCCTGGGGATCATCACCGTCTCGATTGAACTCAAATTGTCCCTCACGTATGAGAACGTCGGCGGCCAGGGCAAGCTCTGGGGCGAGGCTTCATTGACGATCGAGGTCGAGATCTTGTTCTTCTCGGTCTCCGTGGAGGTCAAGGTCCGCAAGGAGTTTGCCGGTTCCGACGCTTCGGGCGCGAGCCAGACCTGCGCACTGGAGGATGAGTCGATGCGATTCGCGGGATTCGGAGCGCGGGCGTACCAGACGCAGGGACGGATGGCGCCGGCCCAGCCATTCCGGCCGGTCTCGCCGCCGCCGCCCAAGATCGTCGAGTTGGTGTCGAAGAAAGACTGGGATCGGTACGCAGCGGCCTTTGCCGCTGACTGAGACATTGGGACATCAAGCGTCCGAAGGAGAATCCCATGGCGAACGAACAACGAGCCCAAATCGTCAATCCACAAGCCCAGGTTCAGATCCAGCCCGGGTTTGCCCAAGCCATTGCGTGCCAACCGGGGCAGGACTTCGAGGTGCTGCTGACGGTGTTGCCGAACGGGTCCGACGGTGGAAATGTCCGCTTCTCCGTGCTGGTCTCTCCGCGCTTGAAACCGGCCTGCGATGTCACGTTGGCGAACTTCCCGATGTTCCTGGACTGGCCCAGCACCGTGCGCGGACTGGCGTTCCAATTGCTGGTCGATGGACTCGCGGGGCCCATCCCGGCCCAGCCGCTGTACAATCCTGCGGCGCTGGACTCCAACCTGTGGAAGGCGATCTTCCTCCCGGCGACCTTCGTCCGCCAGTACAGGTTCGACCAGGGCGACCACACGAATCCGAATAAGTATTACATCCTGCCGCTTCGGGAACGGAACTTCCACCGTTTTCAGCTCAAGCAGGACTTGTATCAATCTTTGGCTGTGGACCGGGCGACAAAACTGCCCGACAAAAATCTCATCCTGGACCGTCTGTCGAATGCCGGAATCGTTCAGAAGGTGCCGTCGAAGCTGAGGCAGGGGCAAATGGACTACAGGATGATGGGGACGCAGTTCCAGAATCCCGCGATCGGGCTGCTGAACATGCGGGACCAGATGATTCAGCAAGAGCTCAAGCAATTCCAGGGGCTGCCCGGTGGACAATTACCCGGCGGGCAAGTGCCGGGCGGAGGCCGGATCACCCCCGGTGGACCTATCCTGCAACAGGGTCCCGGCGGGGCCATGATCCAGCCGGGGCAATTCGGAGGGGCGAGGGTGTTCCAACGCGGCGCCGGCGGCAAAGTGTCGGCCAGGAAAGTTCCGTCCATGAAGGACCAGTCCAGCATCCAAGCCGCCACGGGTCTGACGCCGAAGCAGTATGAATTCGCCGAATACCGGGCCTTCTCCTATAAGGCGGACAGGGTGGCGGCGAAATCGAGACTGCCGGCCGCAAATGAGTGGAAAAATATCATCGATTTTCATCAGATCGTGGCCGCTCTGGGGAGCTATCCGGAAGTGATGCGGCGTGTAGGCCTGGTTCTTGACTTCGTCGTGCCGGACAAAGGACTGGCTCCCACAGGCGCCGTGTCGGTGGTCAGTCCGGGGCTTCCGCCGGAGAAAGTCGTTGCTCCAAAGACACAGTACGACAAGACCAAGGGCTTCCGAACAGCAGCCGCAGGGAATCCGGAAATCCAGGACGGGCTCGTGAAGTTCGGACTGATCGATCCTGTCTTGAAGGTGCCGCTCTACGATGTCGTCCCCGGAGATGTGGAAGGAGCGATGGCGAAGGTCTCCAACTTCACCCAACAGCTCCTGGACCCGACAGGGTCCGCGGGAGATGATAGCGAGCAGGCCCTGCCGGCGCTCCGTTCGGGTGGGCTGGGTGTGGCCCATGCGGAGCGAGACCTCTGGTTGGACCGGTTGATGGATGCGTCTCAGGATATGAACAAGCGTCTGCAGATACCGCCTCCAGCGGGGCAACGTCGCGGCTCCAATATCTATCTGTCCGCCGAGAACGTAATTCGCGGGTTCCGGATTGATGTCCGGTCTCGTCGCGCGCCAAACGAGCCCTGGGGTCCTTGGCGGTCGCTGTGTGACCGACAGGGACTGTATTACCTGGGAGCGGGCGTGCCGCCGGTGCTGCAGGCCAGGGATGAAGGCTGGGTCTCCCTGGGGATAACGTCAGGGGAGCCGACCCCGGTGGTCATCCGACGTGGTATTGAGGAGGGAGCAGAACAAGGCATGATGGCCCCTGTGATGCCCATGTCCGAAGCGGAGGAGGGAGCAGAGCCGGTCACGGGCGAGGTCGGGGAACGGGGGGTCGGGCAGCTGGCACCTTCGGCAGCCGTGATGCAGGCGGGCGTTGCGTTCCAGCAGGCGGTGATGCCCGTGATCAAGCCGTTGCTGATCTATGAGTCGTTGTTCCGTTGGGTCGGCTGGGGGCTTAACGTCCAGCGTCCCTACAGGAGCATGCCGGATGCCGAGCTCGGTCCGGCCTGCGGATTAACGCCTGATCCGGACAAAAACAATGTGGTCGCGTGCCCGCCGATCCCCGGGCTGAACCTGATGGCCGCGTTCGTTCCGGTGCCGGGCACGTTACCCCGGCTCCGTTTCGGCAGGCAGTACCAGTTCCGGGCTCGAATCGTAGATCTCGCGGGGAATAGCCGGCTGCTGACGGATCCGGTCGATCCGTCGCTGGAACCCCAGATTGCCACGAGCGATCGAGATGGGTTCTATGATCGCTTCGAACCGGTGCCGTCGCCGGTTCTCGTTCTGACGAGGCCGTTCATCGGCAGCCCGGTGGCTGCGCCCCAGCGTCAGGTGGTGCCGCCCGGCGGGACCCCGTTCCCGGGCTTCCCGGACGGGGAGCCGTTGTCGCCGGGTGAATCCGTTCCCTATCTGATCATCCGCACCGCCAACGTCGATCCGCGGACTGAGCCGAGTCTCCAGCCGCTGGTCGATCCGATCGCCGGGCCCAAGGCAGGGCCGGAGAATCCGATCACAGAACGACACGTGGTGCCGCCCCAGATCAGTGAAGACCTGGCGGAAAAGCACGGCATGTTCGACAACGGGCAGACGCACATGGTCGGCGGTCTCGTCGCGGGGAAAGATGCGTACGACCAGATCGTGACGCACGACGCGACGCTCTCCGAGCAGAATCCGACGCCGCCTGGAGTCGGCGACTTCTTCGTGGACCCCGCCGTCAAGCCGTTCATTACGGTGCCGTACCTGCCCGATCCGATGGCGGTGGGAGTAACGGCTGTCCTCTACGCGCCCGGGCAGGACCCCGATACGGGGCTGGTGGTTCAGCAACCCTATGGGGGCAACTGGCCCGACATGGTCTCGTTCAGGCTGTTGCTGAAGGCAGGCGTTGGAAATCCCCAGTTCAACAACGGGGTCATGGAAGTCCCCGTGCCGATCGGAGAGGAGCGCCGCATTCGGCTGAGCTCCTTCTTCAAGCCGGGGGACGAAAGGCTGTTCGGGATCTGGCGGTGGATCACCGAGCGCGCCACTCCCCAGCAACTCAATGACCTGCTGCCGAAGGTTGTTCAAGGCCGCCACTGGATGCTCACCCCCTATCATGAATTGCGGCTGTTCCACGCCGTGCAACAGCCGGTGCTGACTCCGCAATGGGTGTGTGTGCAAGTATTACCCCAGGCGGGGCTTGGCCAGGCCGGCGCGCCGCCCTGCACGGACCTCTCGCCTGCGGCGAATGCCGCTCGTCACCGGCGTCTGGGTGAGACCATCGGGACGATCGACGGGACGATGTTGATCCATCGGCCCAGTACCCAATCACTGGATCTCAATGCCCTGTGGCGTGAACCGGTCGACCAGGGTTTGATGCGGACGGACCAGGAAGACCCGGAGCGGCGGTGGCTCTATGTGGAAGGGAAAGCCAGCCCGTTCGCGATCACGATGTCGTATGTGCCCGAAGTCTTCCTTGCGGGAACAGTGCCCGCGGTCGTGGCCCGAGGTGTCCCGGGTGAGGCCCAGGCCGAAGGAGGAGCTGCGGCCGCCACCGAGCCCGAGTTCCGAATCCTTCAGGATGCGCAGGAAATGCCGGTGGACTCGGAGGTCCAAACCCGGGGACTGCCGGAAGGAAGCTCGCAGGCGCCCGCGCCGGCGGAAGGCTCGGCGACCGGCGGGGTGCAGGAGCGCGGCACCGCGCCGCTGTTGCAGTTCCAGCAGACGGCGCCACTGGCTCAGCTCAAGCAGAAGCCTCCGATCGCTGCCCAGCAACTCCAGAAAGCCCCCCCGGTGGTCGCCGCGCCGAAGCCGCAGGGACCGCCCGCCTTCGACGAGACACCCTATCGCTGCGCCCCGCCGATGCCGCCGCCTCCGCCGATGCCCCGAGACCCGGCGGTTGCCCAGTTCCGATTCCAGGGCTTGCACCGGTTTGGGGATACCAAATACCGCTGCGTGAGCTACAAGGCGGTGGCCACGTCTCGGTATCGGCACATGTTCCGCCCGCTCCCCATCGAGCAGCCGGCGATTCCGCCTGATCAGATGCCCAGGTTTACGAAGGAATCACCGTGGATCAAAGCCGATGTCCTCAACACCGCTCCGCCGGACGCGCCGAAGGTGCTCTACATCATTCCCACCTTCAAGTGGGAGACGACCCAGCAGGGTGTTCGGCGCCGCGTGGGCGGCGGGCTGCGCGTCTATCTGGATCGGCCCTGGTACTCCTCGGGAGACGGCGAGCGCCTGGCCGTGGTCCTGACGCCTGACCCGCGGGGCGCGATCGAGGACTATGCCAAGCCCTACGTCAGTCAATGGGGGCTCGACCCGATCTGGCAACAGGGGCCTATGGCCGTTCTGCCTGCCGGCAAAGTACCGCTTCAGCAGATCCCCGGGCTCAAGCAGCAGATCGATCCCGCACCCAAGGCCACGCCTCATCTGCAGCCCAAGTCGCAGCCCAAACTGCAGCAGTTCCAGCAGCGCGGGATCGAATCGGCACAAGTCCACCCGGGAGTCGCCGCAGAGAAACTCCAACAGGGGGTGCTCAGTGCATTTGCGATTCCCCCGGTCGGCGGGGGCCATCCCGCGCCCCAGCATTTCCGCAACGAGGATCATGTCCGGTACGACCTGGGGATCAGCGAGGTCCAGCTCCCGCTCACGACCGTGGGCACACGAGAGGTCAGCCCACAGATGCTGGCGAAACAGTCCGCCATAACTGCGATGCTGGTGTACACGCGGCCGATGCCCGTGACGATCTGCGCCTTCAACGTGCAGCCGGATCCCAGCCGGCAGCTCTGGTACTGCGACATCGAGATGGATCCGGGCGCCGAGTACTACCCCTTTGTCCGGCTGGCGCTGGCTCGCTACCAGGTCAACTCGGTCAGGGGAGCTCATTTGTCCAAAGTCGTGATGGCCGATTTCATCCAGCTCGTTCCGGAACGCGCCCTCAGCGCGACGCCTGACCCGAAAAACCCCGGTGCCTTGCTGCTGTCCGTGACCGGCGCGGTCGGCGCTGTGCAAGGGCATCGGCGGAACGTCCTCGAGGCGATCGTCGAGGAGAACAACCCGAATGTCCCCGGTGAGCTAGGCTGGAGTCCGGTGCCGGGCGCGGGGGCGAACGAATCAAAGTGGCAGCAGCCCGGGCCGCAGCAACGGGTCGCTTCTGTGCCGTTGCCGCCTGCCGGTTCCGGCAAGGTCTATCGCATCGTCGTGAAGGAATACGAAGAGTTTCTCGACAGCGAAGTGGACGAGGCCGGGAACCCGATGCCGCGGAACGAGCGACGTCTTGTCTATGTCGACGTGCTGCCGGTGCAGGGGTAAGAGGCGAGACGCGCGGGACGAGCGCGACGCGCTAGAAAGGCGGGAAAGGAAAGAAAGCGCGAGATGCGGGAGGGGCGGAAAAGCAAGACAGGCGAGAAAAGTGAGAAGGGCGAGAAGGGCACGGACCGGAAAAGGGGGTCGGACCGTGAGAAATCTTCCGTGGCTACATATCAGCAAGATATTCGCGCTCCTTCTATTGGGGAGCGTGGCGGTGCAGGGGCTGGGGAACTTCGAGGCGCTCGCCTGCAGCCCGCCGAAGTGCACGGTGCTGTTCTCCAACGGCCTGGGCAAGACCAAGGTGGTGGTCGTCGGCGACGGCTTCACGGCGGGAGACCAGGGTCTGTACAGCGCTTATGTCTTCAACACCATCGTCAACGGAGTCTTTACAAAGGACTTCTTCGAGGAGGAACACAACGCATTCAACCTCTACCGGATCAACCTCGTCTCCGCGCAGTCGGGTGTCACCCACCAGACTTGGAACCTCAAGAACACCAGTAGCACCTCCGACGACACCCTGACCAACCAGACCGTCAAGAATACGGCGCTGAAGATGGCCTTCACGGGCCAGCATGGACGCTGCTGGATCGAGTTCTCCTCCCAATCCCAGACGCTGCTCAACCAGGTGCTGGCCGACAATGGTCTGTCGAGCGCCCAACACGTCGTGATCGTGTTGAACGAGCCGAGCTTCGGGGGTTGCAAATACTCCTCGTCCCGGCTGGCGGTGACCAAAGGCGTGGGATGGGACGTGATCGCGCACGAGTTCGGCCATGCGATGGGCGGGCTGGCCGACGAATACGATCTCATCCAGGGACTTCCCCCGGCAACCTACACGGGTGGCGAGCCGGCCGGAGTCAATTGCACCAAGAACTCCAACAAGGGCACGTTGAAGTGGAAACGGTATGTCAAACCAACCACGCCGGTCCCCACCACCACGGTGCCGGCGGGAGTCTCGCCTGATCAACACGCGGGGCTCTTTCAGGGGTGCAGCACGTTCAAGAACAACATCTTCCGCCCCACCCTCGATAGCCGCATGAAGAGCAATTCCAAGGAGTTCGGCCCGGTCTCCTACAACCACTTGAAGAACGTGTTCCACGCCAAGATGAACCACAGCTTTCTCAACAGCTACGTGGGGGATTTCACGGGCGACGGCAAGGATGACGTCGTGATTCACAACGGCGACGACCTCGCCCTCTATGAGTCCACCGGCAATCGCTTGCAGGTGAAGGAGATTGTCAACAACATGATCCCGTCCTGGGAATTCCGGCCGGGCGACAAGTTCCTCGTCGGCGACTTCAACGGCGACGGCAAGGACGACCTCCTGGTGACCAATTGGGTGAACTGGCCCAAGAAGCGCCTGGCGATTCTTCGTTCAACGGGCGCCGGCTTCAATCTGGTGTGGACGAAGGAGCAGACCTTGGACGGTATCTGGGGGGACTTCGACGCCAACGACCGGTTCCTGGTGGGGGACTTCACCGGCGACGGGAAAGACGACGTGGTGCTCTATAACATGAAGGATTTCCAGAGCGGGTACGTCGGCCTCTACAGGGCGGAGGGGTCGGGGCTGACCAATGTGTTCTTGTATGGCGGAGCGGTGGGACCCTGGCAGTTGAAACCGAACGACCAGCTGTATCTGACGGACTACACGGGCGACGGGAAGAAGGACGTGGTGATTTTCAATACCACCGACTGGGCCTGGGACCTGTTGGGGCTGTTTCGGTCGGACGGCACGGCCCTGTCTTACACCTGGCGGCATGACGGGGGCATCGTCTCCGTCCAGCCGCCGCTCGCCGGCATCTTCTACACGAACACCAACGACAAGCTGTTCTTCGGCGACTTCGATGGCGACGGCAAGGAGGATGCGTACATCTACAACAACACCGACTGGGGCACCCCGACCCTCGGGATGCTCAAGTCCGTGGGGACCGCCTACACGCTGGTCGCGCGCTACGACGGCGGGGTGCCGAGCTGGAATTTCGGCTCCAAGGATCAGGTCACCATCGGGGACGTGAACGGCGACAAGAAGGCCGATCTCGTCGCGCACAATGCCGGAAATTTCGACAGCGAGTACCTGGGCGTCCTGTACTCGTCGGGCACAGGGCTGACGGGAGCCTGGTTGAAAACCTGGGTCGGGGAGTGGAAGCTGTCCGCCGCGGATGTGATCCGCCCGGTGAACTATCGGGGGCTCGCCGGCCGCAAGGGGGATCTGTTCATCCTGACGAAAGACTGGTTCGGGTTGCTCCGCAACGGGATCGGCCCCATGTACCAGCTCGACTATCACTATCAGAAATGGATTCACAATGAACAGTTCGGACGCTGGTGGTATCCGTGAAAGGACGGTGACCCATGCGTAAATTTTCACGACTGGCGGTCGGCTGGTTCTGTTTCGCCCTGGCCCAGACCGCCGCTGCGGCCACCGGACCCGTCGAGCCCACGATCCAGATCGCCGAACGGGTGCACTTTGCAGCGCCGGACGGAGGCGACCTCGTGGTTGAGCCGGGCCTCTATCGAGTGGAGGCGGTGGAGAGCCTCGCGCTCCGGTTGTACAGGGAGGGAGCGGAAAGCGATGCGGTTCTCGTGCAGGCGCGGCCGGCGGAGCATGACGAGACGCTGGAGCGCGCCGTGGCCGTCCTGGTAACGCCGCAAGAAGGGGAGTGGCGTCTGGTGCTCCTGTCGCCGAGCGGTGGAGCCCTGGAGGCGCTCGGGTACGTCGGCGAGGTCCGAACAAGGGCGGTGGGGATGGCTCCGCTCTCCCCGGCGCAGGTGAGGCCGCTCATTATGAGTCAGATACCACCGCCCCAGATGCCCGCGCCCGGCCAGGTCCAGGCCGGCCTCCGCCCGGAGCCGGAGCGGATGAACCTGCCGAGAATGCCGAAGCTCGCGCTGGCACCCGGAGCGCCGCCCGAACAGGCCCTGGGGCAACGGCGGCGCCTGGCCGGGAAGCCGGAGCCGCCCGATCCGGCGCGGGGCCCGCTCCCACAAGCCGCGCTCAAGCTTCAAGCCCAACGACTCCCGCCGCCGGCTGCGTCCCAGGACGAAGGGGGCAGGTTGATCGCCCCGATGCGGATCTTGCTCCCCACGGACCGGCACGTGTTCATGCGGGCGAAGCTGATCAACGGCGAATTGGTGGTCGTGGACTCCGTCATCGTGGATGAACCGCTGCTGGACTCCGATGCCACGGTGGGGAATCACGTCCTGGCCGTCCGCCGCGCGGGCGTGCCGATTGCAGTCTCCAGCGTGGATGATCCGTTCACCATGCATAGCTTCGTGGATCCCTCCGGGAAAGGGCCCCAATACCATGAGGTCATTCCGAATCCGGACGCGGTGATCGAGATGCGGATGCCGCTGGCGCCCGAGGGGTTGCAGCGCCGGGCGCTCACACTGGAGGACCTCAACCAGCTCGATCTGGAGCTCGACAAGCTCGACGTGGACGAACTGCCGACGCGGATGAACCTGGACGTGTTCCGGGTGCTCGGGCAGCAACACCGGCTCAAGCCCGTGGGCCGGATCGGAGCGATGAAACTCGCGCCGACCCTCCGCCAGACCTTCGAACGCGCCAACCTGCGGTGAAGAGAGCCCTGCGCCTTCAAAACCACCTTTGCTTCAGAGCCGGGACAAGGGCCTGATCACCGGTCACAATACCAGTATTGTTTACCTCTCCGGCTCAACGCGGGCTTGACTTCCCAGCGGGTAACTCGTAAACATTCCAGCCGCGTGCTGCTGGGTCGACCGTTTTGTGATGCTTGAGCGGGGTTGTCATGCTGAACCCGCGACTCTCCTCTCACTTCTTGATGGCGGCAGTTCAGGCGGGCGTGTTTTTCCCCGTCCTTTGCTGGGCCGAGAATCACCCTTCCACCGCGGAACGCATCCACACACAGGCGCTCAAGCTGGCGCCCTCCATTACATACTCGCCGGCCCAGGTCGGCAGCACGCCTGATCCCCGGGTCGGGGAGATCGCTCACCGCTTGCGCCAGACTGTGTCCCATCTCCGCCAATCCCCTCCGCGTCAGACAGACCAGGTCCCGGAGTCTCGCGCAGATCGTCGGCTCAGCCGTCCGGCAGGGGAGAAACCCACCCTTCGGATGCATCAGCGGGCCGGGACTCTCAGAGAAATGCGAGGCCGACAGCTCCAGCCGGCCGTGATGGAAGGCGCGTCGGAAGATGAACGGGACCGGAAGACCGCCCGCGCGTTCCTGCGAACCTACCGCCGGCTGCTCAAGCTGAAGGATCCCGATCAGGAACTGCAGTTGGTGCGACGCGACGTGGATCCGCGGCGGCGGCGGCACCTGCGTTACGCGCAGCGGCACCGGGGTCTGCCCGTCTGGCCCAACGAAGTGCTCGTGCACCTGACGCCCGAGGGGGACGTGGACGGCATGACCGGCGCCTACGTGCCTACTCCAAGGAAGATCAACGCTCGCCCGACCATCCCCGCCGAGACCGCGGCTTCCCGCGCTCGGGCCGCTGTCCCGAACGGCGCCGATGGCCGGGCCTCCTCCCCCGTCCTGATCGTCTACTCGCCCATGGAGAGAAGGCCTCGATTGGCGTGGCGGTTCGAGATCACCCTGTCGGCCGACGC